>JAEEGH010018471.1_pt1 | contig 14743 bp, 15 predicted proteins | sample 9134181 | NCBI WGS metagenome assembly JAEEGH01 (sample SAMN16246544, study PRJNA631951) | gut metagenome | biome: gut microbiome; feature: rumen; material: DP-attached | host: Bos | place: Iran: Karaj | collected 2018-10 | reverse complement strand
TCACACCGGGACATACTGACAGGCGTAGTCAGCCAGACAGCCGCGGGGCCTGCCACTGCAGGTCGCAAACAACGGCTCCGCGACTAAGGTTCTTCCGGCAGGCCGCCGTGCACCCGCCACAACAGGTCGCAAACAACGGCTCCGCGACTAAGGTTCTTCCAGCGCCTCGCTTAACGGGCTCTTAGCGGCAGAGCCGCACGAGCCCTACTCGGCTTGGAACAACCTAAGGGCTACGCCTATCAGTTTGCGACCTGTTGTGGCGGGCGCCCGGCTATCGGCTTGGTACAGCCCAGTGGCTACGCCTATCAGTTTGCACCCTGCTGCGACGGCCCCCGGCCGGTTTACAACACCGGTTTATTTCAGCAGTCTGTCTGCCAGTGCGAATGCCTCGGCAATAACCTTGTCCATGTCATAGTACTTGTAAACGCCGAGCCTTCCGCCGAAGTAAACGTTTTCTTCCTTGTCGGCAAGCTCTTTATACTGTGCATAGAGCGTGTTGTTACGCTCATTGTTTACGGGATAATACGGCTCGTCCCCTTCCTTCCACTCCGAAGGGTATTCGCGGGTAACAACTGTTTTTTCCTGTGTTCCGAACTCGAAGTGCTTGTGTTCGATGATGCGTGTGAACTTCTCATCATGTGAGGTGTAGTTGACAACGGCATTTCCCTGGAAGTTGTCGCAGTCGAGGATCTCGGATTCGAAGCGCAATGTCCTGTATTCGAGCTTTCCGAAGGTGTAGCCGTAATACCCGTCCACGGGACCCGTGTAAATGACAACGGTATTCTCGTCAAAGAGAGCCTCGTGGGTATTGCGGAATTCGAAGAAATCTGTATTTAAGAGCACTTCGGAGCCTTCGAGCATCTTTTCGACCATCTTTGTGTAGCCGCCGATGGGTATGCCCTGATAAAGTGCATTAAAGTAGTTGTTGTCAAAGGTCAGGCGAACGGGAAGACGCTTGATGATAAAAGCGGGAAGATCCTTGCAGTCTCTTCCCCACTGCTTTTCGGTGTAGCCTTTGATCAGCTTTTCGTAAATGTCGCGCCCCACAAGGGAAATGGCCTGTTCCTCAAGGTTTTTGGGCTCACCGGCGATCTCTTTTCTCTGTTCTGCGATCTTGGCTGCAGCTTCTTCGGGCGTCACCACTCCCCACATTTTATTGAAGGTGTACATGTTAAAGGGGAGAGAGTAAAGCTCGCCTTTGTAATTAGCCACAGGGCTGTTGGTGAAACGATTGAAGACCGCAAATCTGTTGAGATAGTCCCAAACCTCCTTATTGTTGGTGTGAAAAATGTGAGCGCCGTAGATGTGGACATTGATACCCTCCTGCTTTTCCGTGTAAATGTTTCCGGCTACGGTGGCACGCTTGTCGATGACGAGGACCTTTTTACCCGCATCCGTTGCAAGTCGTGCAAAAACGGCGCCGTAAAGACCGGCACCTACGATAAGATAGTCATACATTTGAAGTACCCCCTGTACAAAAATAGTAAACAATGAAGCTATTATAACATCTAAGGCTCTTTCAGACAATAAGAAAGCATCCCGCCGATAGCGAGATGCTCTGTTTTGTGTTCTGATCCTTTTTTACTGTTCGTTTTCTTCGGGAGTCTTGTTTTCGCCGCCTGTAATGTTTATTGAAACGTACTCACGATTTGATCTGTTTTCGTCAAGTTCTTCATCATCAAAGAGATCATCGAAATCTTCATCTTCTTCGTCCTTAGTCTCAACGACCTTCTTATATACACAATAAGCACCGAAGCCAACGGCAGCGATCGATGTTAATCCGCCCAGGAATTTAAGAAATTTCTTCATGTTCGTTCCTTTCCGCCTTAAGGCAAAAATTTCTGTATTCATTCTTTTCGACTGCCGCTCATTATATCACGCTACCACCTTTAATTGCAAGTTATTTTTTGGTATAATGCCTACTACCATAAAGAAATAAAGAGGTATTGTAATGACTGTTACGGAACAGGTTCTGATAGAATTGGAAGAGAATAAGGGTAAGCCGATCTCGGGAGAGAAACTGGCGGAAAAACTCGGGTGCTCCAGAAATGCCGTCTGGAAGGCGGTTAAAAATCTGGAGGATGAAGGTTACGAAGTGGAGGGCATCAAGAACAAAGGTTACATCTTAAAGGCATCCGCCGACGGTCTTTCATCTGCGTACATTGAAGCAAAGCTTAAAAAGGCAGGTGTGAAGCTTACCCTTGAAACCTACAAGAGCATAGATTCCACCAACAGCCTCTTAAAACGATACGCTGCAGAAGGAAAAACCGGTGACATGGTGGCGGTTTCCGAAGAGCAGACTGCAGGCAAAGGGAGAAGGGGCAGGAGCTTCTTTTCTCCCAAGGGCAGCGGGCTCTACATGAGTTTTCTCCTTCATCCCGATGTTCCGATGGCTGAAGCCGTGTCTCTTACCACAGTTGCCGCAGTGGCTGAGGCGAAGGCCATCGAAAAGGTGACTGGCTTTGAAACAGGCATAAAATGGGTGAACGACATCTGGATGAGAGGAAAAAAGGTTTCCGGTATCCTGACCGAGGCCCAGAGTTCCGTTGAGAGCGGGACACTGGATTATTGTGTTGTTGGCATCGGGATAAATCTTTATGAGCCCCAAGGGGGATTTCCGGAAGACATTAAAGATGTGGCAGGGGCAGTTTACACAGAGAATTCCGGGAGAGGGAATCTGAAGAACGATCTGGCAGCGGCCCTGATCGAAGAATTCATGAACTTCTACAAAAAGTTTCCCAACAGGACCTATCTTGAGGATTACAGGAAGAGGTGCTTTTGCATAGGGAAGGACGTGTCTGTGGTTACAGCGGACCACAATGCTCGTGAAGCGGATCCCTCAGTTCCTGACAGGATCCATGCCCATGTGCTGGGAGTGGATGAGAACTGTCACTTGCACGTGCGATACAGGGACGGTGCGGAGGGCTTCCTTTCCAGCGGAGAGATCAGCATAAGGTTGTAAAAACACGAATAATACATGACGGAGAAATGTCAACCAACAATTCAATTTTGGTTGACATTTCTTTTATTGTGGCGTATAATCCGCAACGGACAAAACGAAATCAGATCCGGAATGAGAGTAGGAAGCTCCAAAAACAATCAACGAGGTAAACATACAATGAATTCCAAGACTAAACTGAAAACCATAGACCTTGTTCTGATCGGCGCCTTTGCCGCACTTATGGCTGTCTGCGCATGGATAACGATCCCCGGAACCGTGCCCTTTACGCTTCAGACATTCGGAGTTTTCATCACCTTCTATCTTCTCGGAGGAAAAAGAGGAACGATAGCGGTCCTCATCTACATATTGCTGGGTGCGGTGGGACTTCCCGTTTTCTCGGGTTTCAAAGGGGGATACGGGGTACTGCTGGGAACCACCGGAGGCTACATCCTGGGTTTTTTCTTTTCAGCCCTTGTAATGTGGGCACTCTATCGCCCTTTTGAAAAAATTGAGAAAAAGAACAAAGCTGCAAAGCTTTTGGTGCCTTTTTGCGAAATGCTCATCGGACTTCTGGTCTGCTATGCCTTCGGTACCGCATGGTTCATGATCGTCTACAGCAGGACCAAGGGGGCGTTGAGCCTTGCCACCTGCCTTTCGTGGTGTGTCATACCCTTCATTATCCCCGACCTTATCAAGATAGCACTGGCACTTCTTCTGGGGTTCAGGCTGAGACCCTTTGTTCCCGGGAAATAAACAGAATACGCTTACAACGGGCATCCGAAAAGATGCCCGTTTTTTGTAAAAAAAGGTAAGTTTTGGTCTTGACACTCCCTTTAAATGAGAGTATACTTTGAATACTTTTAAGGCGTTAAAGCGTTGAAGCTTTAAAGGAAAGAAAAAAAGGGAGAAAGATCAATGAAGAACATTAAAAGATTTTTAGCAGCAGCCATGACTTTTGCACTTGTTTTGGGATGTGTGGGCTTTGCAGGCTGCGGTTCCAAGAAGGACGATGTTTATGAAGTAGGTATTTGCCAGCTTGTTCAGCACCCTGCACTGGATGCTGCAACACAGGGCTTCAGGGATGCTCTCACGGAGCTTCTCGGTGATAAGGTTAAGTTTGATGAGCAGAATGCGGCAGGCGACAGCCCCACGTGCGCTACCATCGTTAACAGTTTCGTAGCGAACAACTACGACCTTATTCTTGCAAATGCAACAGCTCCTCTTCAGGCAGCTTCTGCAGCTACCACAAAGATCCCTGTGCTCGGAACATCTATCACTGATTACGCTACCGCTCTTGAACTCAAGGATTTCAGCGGTGCTACAGGCATCAACGTTTCCGGTACCAGCGATCTTGCTCCTCTTGACAAGCAGGCAGCCATCATCAAGGAACTCTTCCCCAATGTTAAGCAGGTTGGTATCCTTTACTGCTCGGCAGAAGCAAATTCAAAGTATCAGGCAACAGTGATCGAGAAGGAACTCAGCGCTCTCGGCATCAAGTATAAGGAGTACACCTTCGCAGACAGCAACGACATCCAGATGGTTACATCATCCGCATGCGAGTCCTGCGACGTACTCTACATTCCCACAGACAATACGGCAGCTTCTAACACTTCCATCATCGATGCGGTTGCTCTTGAAAAGAAGGTTCCCATCGTTTGCGGTGAGGAAGGAATCTGCAAGGGCTGCGGAGTCGCTACACTTTCCATCAGCTATTACAATATCGGATATGTTACCGGTCAGATGGCTTACGAGATCCTTGTAAACGGTGCGGATGTTTCCAAGATGGACATCAAGTACGCTTCAGAGCCTGTTAAGGAATATGTGGCTGACCGTTGCCAGAAGCTGGGCATAAAGATACCCGACGGATACACAGCCATCACAACAGAGTAATTGACTCAGAAAGATATTTAAAGTCTGCTTTACACAGTTTAAAAAAAATAGTACGATATCAGGCAGGGCGTTTTTTGTCCTGCCATCGGCTTTTGTAAGGACAATGACGGGAGAACGTCAAAAAAGGTTAAGGAGTTTTGTCAGCAATGATAGCATTTTTAAATTCACTTCCTGGGGCTGTAGCTCAGGGTATAATCTGGGGTATCATGGCCATCGGTGTTTACGTTACTTTTAAGATCCTGGATATGGCCGATCTGTCGGTGGACGGATCCTTTGCAACAGGCGGCGCTGTACTTGTGACGTGCGTCACGGGCGGAATGAACGTTTGGGTTGCTGTACTCGCGGCAACATTGGCAGGATGCATCGCGGGACTGGTTACGGGGATCTTTCATACAAAGTTCGGTATCCCTGCGATCCTGGCGGGGATCCTGACCCAGCTTGGGCTGTATTCCATCAATCTGCGGATCCTGGGAGGACAGGCCAATAAAACAGTATCGGCAAGTAATTACAAGCTGATGCTTACATTAAGGAACATTCCGGGTGCCATCATTGTTGCGGCAATTGTTACATTGATCCTTATCGGTGTATGCTATTTCTTCTTCGGAACCGAGATCGGTGAAAGCCTCCGTGCCACCGGTGCAAATCAGCACATGGCAAGAGCGAACGGTATTAACACCGATTTTACCAAGGTCCTCGGCCTTGTGATCTCCAACGGCATCGTTGCATTTTCCGGAGCAGTGCTTGCACAGTATCAGGGCTTTGCCGATGTCAACATGGGACGAGGAGCCATCGTTATCGGTCTTGCAGCAGTGATCATCGGAGAAGTCATCTTCGGAAAGATCTTTAAGAACTTTGCACTGAGGCTTCTTGCAGCCGTTTTCGGCGGTATCATTTACTACGTTGTCCTTACCCTTGTTCTCAGGATGGGACTTAACGCAAATGACCTTAAGCTGTTCTCGGCCATCGTGGTAGCTGTGTTCCTTGGTGTTCCCTTCTGGAAAAACAAGATCTCGCAGAAGCTGCCTGCACGTAAAAATGAAGACAGCACTGAACAGTAGGAGGGGAAAATGTTAACGATCAAGAATTTAAGCAAGACTTTTAATAAAGGCACCATCAATGAAAAACAGGCTTTGACCAATGTGAATCTTGAGCTTGAAGCCGGAGATTTTGTTACCGTCATCGGAGGTAACGGAGCGGGGAAATCCACCCTTCTCAACATGGTGGCGGGAGTTTTCCCCGTTGACAGCGGAACCATTACGGTGGACGGAGTTGATGTTACCACATTACCGGAACACAAGAGAGCGAAGTACCTGGGACGTGTGTTCCAGGATCCCATGATGGGCACTGCTTCCACCATGTGGATCGAAGAAAACATGGCCATCGCTTCAAGAAGAGGTCTGACAAGATCCTTAAGATGGGGGATATCTTCCGAGCAGCGTGCGGAATACATGAACATGCTGGCTCAGTTTGGCCTTGGTCTTGAAAACAGACTTTCCACTTCAGTATCGCTTCTTTCCGGCGGACAGAGACAGGCACTTACCCTTCTCATGGCAACCATGAGACAGCCCAAGCTCCTGCTTCTCGACGAGCACACAGCTGCCCTTGACCCCAAGACAGCAGCCACAGTGCTTGACCTTACGGATAAGATCGTTTCCAGGAACAATCTTACCACTATGATGATCACTCACAATATGAAGGATGCCATCGCTCACGGTAATCGCCTCATCATGATGAACAACGGTCAGATCATCTTCGATGTTAAGGGTGAAGAAAAGAAAAAACTCACCGTAGAGGATCTCCTCAAAAAGTTCTCCGAACTCAACGGCGAGGAAATGGTTAACGACAGAATGCTGCTGGCAAAATGACACTTCTGCCGGGGGTATAGGTCCATTTTTTTACAGACCGCATATGCAGGCTACCCGTAAAACGGTGGTCTGCATTATTTATTTCATTTAGAAAGTAATATGTGCTATAATAACGAAAAATCAGTAAAGACTCAAATGAGCCTGAAACAGACCTTACGGTAAATACTGATCGAAGGGAGAAGGTTATGACTGCAAGCGAAAAAGAGATAATGGAATATGTTGAACAGGAGGATGTGAGGTTCATCCGCCTTGTTTTTTGCGATATCCACGGAAATCAGAAGAACATCGCCATAATGCCGGATGAGCTGCCCAGGGCGTTCTCGGAAGGAATAGCGTTTGATGCTTCTGCCATTGACGGCTTCAGCGGAGGTGTGGGATCCGATCTTTTCCTTTTCCCCATCCCCACGACTATGAGCGTGTTACCCTGGAGATCCATTAACGGCAAGGTCATCAGGATGTTCTGTAACATAAAGCATTCCGACGGGACCCAATTTGAATCAGATCCCAGGTACATCCTGAAAAGGGCTGTGGAGAAGGCAAAGGAAATGGGGCTGACTCTTCTTTTCGGAACCGAGTTCGAATTCTATCTTTTTAAGACAGATGACAGGGGGGAACCCACCAGCGAGCCCTTTGACAGGGCGGGCTACATGGATGTTGCTCCTGAAGACAGGGGAGAGAACGTGAGACGTGAGATCTGCCTGACTCTTACGGAAATGGGAATTCGCCCCGAGAGCTCTCATCATGAAGAAGGACCCAGCCAGAACGAGATCGACTTCAGGTACAGTGAAGCCATGGCGGCTGCTGAAAATGCTCTGAATTTCATTACCGTTGTAAAGGCTGTTGCAAGCAGAAACGGGCTTTACGCCGACTTCTCTCCCAAGCCCATTCCCGGAGAAAGCGGAAACGGACTGCACATTAACATTTCTGTTTCCTCGAAAGACGGAAACGACTGCATGGATTCCTTTATGGCAGGCATAATGGCTCACGCCAATGAGATGACGGCTTTTTTGAACCCGGTTGAGGGATCATATGCACGGCTGGGGGAAAAGAAAGCGCCGAAGTACGTGGCCTGGGCACCGGAGAACAGGACCCAGTTCATCCGTATCCCTGCTGCGAGAAACGGTGTGAGGCGTTTTGAACTCAGATCCCCCGATCCCATGCTGAGCCCTTACATCGCATTTGCACTCCTGATCAGGGCGGGCATCGACGGCATCGAGAAGAAAATGGTGCTGCCGGAGCCTGTAAATGAGGATCTTTACACTGCGGGAACCGAGGTTACGGACAAGCTTGTACGCCTGCCGGAAAACCTTGATACCGCAAAGAGACTGGCTGCGGAAAGCGATTTCATAAAGTCAGTCTTACCGAAGGGATACATCCCCGAGATGTAATGCCCGATTTATTTTGAACAGCTATGGAGGCCCCTGATGGCGGCGAGAGAAAAAAAATTTAATATTCTTGTTGCCTCCGGGGACGAGAAGCTGAGGGACTTCCTGGCACAGATCCTGCCTTCCGGGGAGTACGAGATCGCACCTGTGGTGAGGAGCGCCGGCGAGGCAAGAAGAAAGTTCATTTCAAATCAATACAATATTCTGATCATCAACACCCCGTTGCCGGACGAAACAGGCATAGAACTGGCCCAGGACCTGTCCGAAAGACCTGTGGGCATCCTTGTTTTGACGGACATTCATTCCTTCGATCAGACAGCGCATGAGCTGGAGGATCTGGGCGTACTGACGGCTTCGAAGCCCTTCGGACGGCAGCAGGCATATGCCTACGTGAAGCTTCTTACAGCTTTTTCGAACCGTCTGTCCAAGATGGAAAAGGCCAACAAGACCCTGCAGGAAAAGGTGATGGACATTAGGGTGATCAATCGGGCGAAATGGGTACTGATCGCCAATGAAGGGCTGACGGAAGAGGAAGCTCATCACAGGATCGAGCAGATCGCCATGGAGAACAGGGAATCCGCTCGGATGGCGGCAGAGGACATCATTAAAAAGTACGAAGAATAACCCTGTTCCCAAAGAGCCACCTTTATCACGAATTAACGCGGTGAAGATTTACAACATTTTGGTACAAAAGGGTTGACAAAAACGTCAGACTCTGCTAAATTATGTATGCTTTAGAAAACACAGATTTATTACGGAGACTGCATGAAGAACATGGTTTCAAAAAAGAATATCGGTATGTCGGATTGCAGATCTCAGGTTGGCAATTGGTTTTATTATGCGGTACGCTTTTTTGCGTACTTCTTTTTTTATTATTTTATGCAGTTTACAAATGAAGATAAAGGGATAACCGTTGCGTAACAATTTAGAATGAGAATGGATCGGTTTCCCGTGTGAAACCGATTTTTTTAAGGAATTAATACGATCGAAAGGACAATTTAAATGGAAGACTTGAAGAAAACAAGAGAAGAGATCGAAAAGATCGACAAGGATATGAGAGAGCTCTTTGAAAAAAGAATGACAGCTGTTGAAAAAGTTGCGGATTACAAGAAAGAACACGGACTTCCCATAAAGGATGAGGAAAGAGAAGAGTACCTTATCAGAAAGAACAGCGAGCTTTTGGAAAAGAAGGAGATCGGCGATTATTATGTTCTTTTCCAGAAGAAGCTGATGGAATTGTCCTGCGACTACCAAAAGAAGAGAAATTACGGTATGAAGATCGCCTATTGCGGAGTTGAAGGCGCATTTGCCTGGATAGCCGCAACAAAGATGTTCCCCGGAGCTGAACTTGTTTCCTGCGACAGTTTCGAAGAAGCCTACGCCAAGGTTGAAAACGGCGATGCCGACAGTGCGGTGCTTCCCATCGAGAACAGCTATGCAGGCGAGGTGGTTAATGTCATGGACCTTATGTTCTCGGGAAACCTTTACGTGAACAGCGTTATTGACATCGACATCGTTCACAACCTGATCGCGGTGGAAGGCGCAAGCATTGAGAACATCAGGAAGGTTGTGAGCCATCCTCAGGCACTTTCCCAGTGCGATGCTTTCATCAAGTCCCACGGATACGAGCCTGTGGCCTACAACAACACAGCCATGGCCGCGGAGTACGTTAAGAAGCTTAACGATCCCACGGTGGCTGCCATTGCATCTGCTGAGACCGCTGAAATTCACGGACTCAATGTCCTGGCTTCAGGCATCAACGCAAGCCGCAGCAACACCACCCGTTTTGCGGCTTTCTCCAGAGGAAGGAACATTCCGGGCAGAAATACTCAGAACCGTGCCGATCACTTCATCCTTGTGTTCACCGTAAAGAACGAGGCCGGCGCGCTGGCTCAGACTCTGAACATCATCGGTGCACACAACTTTAACATGAAGTCCCTGAGAAGCCGTCCCATGAAAGGGCTCATGTGGAACTACTATTTCTACATCGAGGCTGACGGTAACATCAACACCCGGGACGGTCAGGACATGCTGACGGAACTTGGCGCTCTGTGCGCAAACCTGAAACTTGTGGGAACTTACTAAAAAATGAACCCATAACCCAAGGAGAAACATGAAGATAAACATTTCATCAAGAGATCTGAGTTATGATATAGTATACGAAAAGGGTGCGATCGGGCGGCTTTCAAGCTTCATTGACACCGGCAGGAAGGCACTCATTTTAACGGACAGCGGAGTCCCGAAGGCATATGCCTGCTCGGCTGCTTCCTGTTTTAAGGAAGCCTTTATTGAGACGATACCTGAGGGAGAGCAGAGCAAATGCATAGAGAACTACCTGCTTCTCTTACGAAGGATGCTTAAGGAAAACTTCACGAGACACGACTGCGTAGTGGCTGTGGGGGGAGGAGTCTGCGGTGATCTTGCAGCCTTTGCTGCGTCCTGCTACATGAGAGGGATCGCGTTTTACAACATCCCGACAACGGTTCTTTCCATGGTGGATTCTTCCATCGGCGGAAAGACTGCCATTGACTTTGAAGGCGTAAAGAACGTTGTGGGCAGCTTTTACCAGCCCTCGGCGGTGATCATCGATACAGATGTCCTTAAAACCCTTGACAGAAGGCAGGTGAACGCCGGACTTGCGGAAGCCATAAAGATGGCGGCAACGAGCGATGCGAAGCTTTTTGAGTTTATGGAAAAATGCGAGGATCCCGAGGCAGACATCGAAGAGATCATTCAAAGAGCCAATGCCATCAAAAAGGCAGTTGTTGAAGAGGATCCTCAGGAAAAGGGACTCAGGAAGGTGCTGAACTTCGGGCACACAGTAGGGCACGCAATTGAATCCGCGGCAGAGGGCAGGCTTCTTCACGGGGAATGTGTGGCCATCGGAATGATGCTCATGTGCTCAGAGGATGTAAAAAAGAGATTGGGAAGTGTCCTTAAAAAGTACTCCCTTCCCACGGAATGCGGATACGAACTGCCGACCCTGATCGACAGGATGAAGCATGACAAGAAAGCAAATGCGGAGGGTGTGAGCACCGTGTGGGTGAACAGCATCGGAAGCTTTGAATTTAAGAATATGACCTGGTCGGAACTTTCGACTTTAAAATGAAACGGCCGAAAGAGAGACTTAAGCATCCGGTAACGGATCATGAAAAAACGAGGTAAAACATGAAAAATACCTTTGGATCAAATGTTACGATAACAATATTCGGAGAAAGCCACGGACCTGCCATAGGCTGTGTTCTGGACGGGCTCACTCCCGGACTCACCGTGGATGAGGAGATGATAAAAAATATGCTTGCAAGAAGACGTCCCACCTCTTCCATCGACACTCCCAGAAGAGAACCGGACAATTATCGGATCTTAAGCGGCGTGTTTAACGGAAAGACCACGGGAACGCCCCTTTGCATAATGATCCCCAACGAGGAGACCAGAAGCAAGGACTACAATTTTGGCCCTGCAAGACCTTCTCATGCGGATTACACTGCCCATGTCAAATACAACGGATTTGAGGATTACAGAGGCGGCGGACATTTTTCGGGGAGGATCACTGCAGCCATCGTTGCTGCCGGCGGAGTGCTGATCCCGGCGTTGAATGAGCTGGGGATCTTCATCGGTACTCACATCAGCGAATGTGTAAATGTGAGTGACAGGGACTTCGGAAGCAGTGAAGATGAGATCCTTGCTAACATTAAAAAGCTTAATTCCGGAAATTTCCCCGTGATCGATGATGATGCGGCGGAAAAGATCACTGCAGGCATACAGGAAGCGGGCAAAGATCATGACAGCGTGGGCGGCATCGTAAAGACTGCCGTTACCGGACTTCCTGCGGGAGTGGGAGAACCCTGGTTTGACAGTCTTGAGAGTCTTTTATCCCATGCTCTTTACTCCATCGGAGCCGTTAAAGGTGTGGAGTTCGGTAAAGGCTTTGAGGGTTCTGCTTTAAGGGGAAGCGAATTTAATGATGCTTTCAGAAAAGACGGCGACAGAGTGGTGACAGCCACAAACAATAACGGAGGCATAAACGGCGGGATCTCCAACGGAATGCCCGTGACATTCAGCGTTTCCGTGAAACCCACGCCATCCATTGCAAGACCTCAAAAAACGGTTAATTTCCTTACGGGAGAAGAAGAGGAGATCACCATCACCGGGCGTCACGATCCGGCAATCGTAAGAAGGATCTGCCCCGTAATAGACAGCATCACGGCCATCGTCATTGCGGATGCGCTGGTAACGGGCTTCGGACCACAGGTACTTTTGAAAGGAAAGGCTTTATGGAATACGGACTTATAGGAGAAAAACTGGGTCACAGCTTTTCCGGACAGATCCACGGTTCTATAGACGATTACGATTACATTCTTAAAGAGATCCCAAAGGATGAAGTGGCAGCTTTTATGGAAAAGCGCGATTTTAAAGGGATCAATGTAACTATTCCCTACAAAGAGACAGTGATCCCCATGCTGGATGAGATCGATGAAACTGCAGCGGAGATCGGAGCCGTAAACACGGTGGTGAACCAAAACGGCAAGCTGAAAGGCTTTAACACTGATGCGGAAGGCATGAGAGCCATGCTGCTCCGTGAAGGAATGGATCTTAAAAACAAAAAAGTTCTGATCCTCGGAACCGGAGGAACCTCAAAAACAGCTCTTTATGTGGCAAAGAAACTGGGAGCAAAGCAGGTCTTCAGAGTCTCCAGGAGCGAGAAGAACGGATGTATCACCTATGATGAAGCCTATTCACTCCACAGCGATGCGGATTTCATCATAAACACAACCCCTGTGGGGATGTACCCTGAAACTTCGAAATGCCCTGTTGAATTGGAAAAATTCCAAAATCTGTCGGGAGCGGCTGATGCGATCTTCCATCCCTTAAGGTCAAATCTGATCCTTGAAGCGGAAGCTCGCGGGATAAAAGCATGCGGCGGACTGTATATGCTTGCCGGACAGGCAGTTTACGCACGGACACATTTTCTCGGACTTAAAGAAACCGACACAAAACTTATAGAAAAGGCATACAGAGACGTGCTAAAAAGTGTCAGAAACGTTGTCCTCATCGGAATGCCTTCCTGCGGAAAATCAACCGTTGGAAAAGAATTGATGAGAGCAACGGGCTTACCGCTTTTTGACACGGATTCGGAAATTGTCAAAAGGATCGGATGCACGATTTCGGATTTCTTTAAAGAAAAGGGAGAAAACGAGTTCAGAAGGATTGAAAGCGAAGTGATCACAGAACTTTCCAAAAACGGAGGAAAGATCATTTCCACCGGAGGAGGAGCGGTACTCAACCCTGTGAATTTAAGGAATCTAAAGCGGGACGGCATCGTGATCTTTATAGACAGGAGCATCGATCGCCTGACACCTACTGCGGACAGACCCCTGCTTCAAAACAGGGATATGCTTGAAAAACTGTTCAAAGAAAGATACGGGATCTACAAAGCGGCAGCTGACGCAACCATCGACGGGAACGGCAGCATCACAGAGAACACAAAGCGTGTTATGGCAGCGGCGGATTTGGAGAATATATGAAATTTCTTGTTATAAACGGTTCCAATTTGAACTTTCTCGGCATCAGAGAGCCTGAGATCTACGGAAAAGCCACCTACAACGATCTGGTGGAAATGATCGGGGCACATGCCAAAGAAAAAAATGTTGAGGTTTCCTTCGTGCAGTCAAACCATGAAGGAGATCTGGTGGATGCCATTCAACAGGCCTATTTTGATAAAGTTGACGGGATCATCATAAATCCCGGCGCCTACACCCACACCAGCGTTGCTATCCTGGATGCGGTAAAGGCGGTTCAGATCCCCACGGTGGAAGTCCACATTTCCGATGTGGATTCCAGAGAGGATTTCAGACAGGTGAGCTACATCCGTCTCGCAGCGGTAAAAACCATTGCAGGGAAAGGCTTTTACGGATACAATCTGGCCATGGATTTTCTGATCGATTTTTTGGGAGAAGGCAAATGATCGCAAAGATTAAGAAAAGCAATTTAAAAGGGGAGCTAAAAGCTGTACCCTCAAAGAGCTTTCTCCACAGGATGTTGATCTGCGCCGCCCTTTCCGAAGGAGTATCAAGGATCGGAAATATCATTAAGAGTGAAGACATCCTCGCAAGCATAGACTGCATCAGGAGCCTTGGGGCAGATGTGGCAGAAGAGGGCGACATACTGATGATCCGCGGTGCAGGTAGAAGAATGACGGAAAATGGGTCTTTCCCCTGCAGGGAAAGCGGAAGTACCCTCAGGTTTTTCATCCCTGTGGCAGCTGCCATGTGTGAAAAGTCGATTTTCACCGGATCTGAAAGGCTCATGGAACGTGGCATCGGGATCTACGAAGAGGTGCTGGGGGCCAAAGGATTGAAGTTCTTTAAGGAGAATGGCGCTTTAAAAGTGGAAGGAAGGCTTCATCCCGGAATCTATGAGATCCCCGGAAACATTTCCAGCCAGTACATTACTGGACTTCTTTTCGCTCTTCCGCTGCTTTCGGGTGACAGTGAGATACGAGTTTTACCTCCCGTTGAAAGCAGACCTTATATAGACATTACAGTTTCTGTTCTGAAGCTTGCAGGGATCGAGATCGAAGAACCGGAGAAGAACAGATTTTTGATAAAGGGCGACAGTCATTTTAAGCCTCTTAATGAAGAAGCTGAAGGAGACTGGTCCAA
>JAEEGH010018464.1_pt1 | contig 14746 bp, 9 predicted proteins | sample 9134181 | NCBI WGS metagenome assembly JAEEGH01 (sample SAMN16246544, study PRJNA631951) | gut metagenome | biome: gut microbiome; feature: rumen; material: DP-attached | host: Bos | place: Iran: Karaj | collected 2018-10 | reverse complement strand
TTGTTTCAGGTTGGATGTGCAGGAGATGGACTGCGCTTTTTCACGGGCCTTCGACAGCGCTGGCAGCAGCATGGCCGCCAAGATGGCGATGATCGCGATCACGACCAGCAGTTCGATCAGGGTGAAATTCTTTTTATTCTTTTTCATTTTCTAACTTTTCTTTGATTGTTTTTGTTCGTTTATTATCAATGATTAACGAAAAATTAATCTTTGTAATATAAGATACATCGATTTTTCTTCATGTCAAATACACATTTTGTTTTTGCACCAGGGGCGTGGGCGTGGCGGAAAGGACCCGCGTGTTCTACTGCCATGTGCAATGCACTTTCTCAAGTTAAATGCACATGCTTTTAGTAAGGATGTGCGTTTTCTCTATCCTAATGTGCATTTACTTTTTCAATTGACACGTTTTATATGCTTTTGGCACACTCCTCCGGTACCAATTGAATTTAAGGCACTTGCAAAGTTATTTGCAAGTGCCTTTTTTGTGTCTAATGAATTTTAGATTCCTCTTTACAGCTTATTTCAGATTCTTCCGATAGAACTCCGCGATTTTGTCAAACGGAATGATGTCCAACTGGTCGTAGAGATCGCAGTGGCTCGCTCCAGGGATGATCATTAGCTCTTTGTTATCGCCTTTGAGCTTTTTGAAGGCGGTCTCACCAAAGTAGCGGCTATGCGCTTTCTCGCCGTGGATAACCAACACTGCGCTTTCAATTTCATCCGCATAGGCCAACAGCTTCGCGTTCAGGAAGGAAAGGGACGATGTGATGTTCCATCCACCGTTGGAGTTCAATGAACGCGGATGGTAACCACGCGGAGTCTTGTAATGGTCGTAGTAATCTTTGACAAACTGCGGCGCATCCGCCGGAAGCGGATCGACCACGCCGCCGCCGAGTTTATAGGTTCCACTACGGAAGTCTTCAATGCGTTGCGCATTCATGGCGACACGTTTCTCATGACGCTTTGCCGCACTGTCTTCTTGGTCAAAATAGCCATTGGCGGTGACACGGGTCATGTCGTACATCGTGGAGGCGACAGTCGCTTTCACGCGAGTATCGATGGCGGCGGCATTGAGCGCGAAGCCACCCCAGCCGCAAATACCGCAGATACCGATTTTTTCCGCATCCACATCGTCACGGGAGATAAGATAATCCACGGCGGCTTGGAAATCTTCTGTGTTGATGTCAGGCGAAGCGACATAGCGTGGTTCACCACTGCTCTCACCCGTGAAAGAGGGATCAAAAGCGATGGTGAGAAAACCGCGCTTTGCCAATTCCTGCGCGTAGATGCCAGATGATTGCTCTTTGACTGCCCCGAACGGGCCGGACACGGCAATCGCGGCGAGTTTGCCAGAGGCGTTTTTGGGCTTGTAAACATCTGCCGCAAGCGTGATTCCAAAGCGGTTCGGGAAGGTGACCTTGCTGTGTTCCACCTGATCGCTCAGGGGGAAGATCTTGTCCCATTTCTGGGTCAGTTCGATGGTTTTCATGGAATGATTTTCCTTACAATGATGATGGAGGCAGCAGCAACTGGTGGTTGCCAAGACGAGAACGGAAAGAGATAAAAGCAGTGATTTTTTCATGTCGTGGATTCCTTTTTTGGTGATATGCCGTCGCGAAATGACCTAAATGGAAGCGGAAAAGTCGTCACAATCCCGCTTATTTTTGTCATGTCCATTAATATAATTGAAATCCTCAAATAGCAAATACTTTGTTTTTATGGATTTCCATGCTTGAAAGGCATATCACAGGATTTATAGTATTGTCTAAATCATTGAATAAAGGAGTACACCATGGAACTACGAGTCTTGAAATACTTTTTGGCGGTTGCGCATGAAGGAAGCGTCACAGGCGCCGCGCACCGTCTTCACGTCACACAACCGACGCTTTCACGCCAACTGAAGGATTTGGAAGACGAACTTGGCCAACGGCTGTTCATTCGCGGCAGCCATAGCGTCTCATTGACTGCTGAAGGAATGCTGCTTCGGCAACGTGCGGAAGAAATTATGACAATTGTCGATAAGACGCGTTCTGATTTCCGTGCGGGACGACTGATTGCAGGAGATGTCTATATAGGAAGTGGCGAAAGTGAGGCGATATCGTTACTGGCGGAAGTCATCCGAGATGTCAGGGCCAATCATCCCAAAGTACGTTTCCATTTGCACAGTGGAAACGCGGAGGACGTCATGGAGCGTCTGGATCGCGGGACGCTTGATTTCGGCGTGTTGGTTCAGCCGGTGGATATTTCAAAATACGATACTCTTCCACTCCCTTACAAAGATGTTTGGGGGTTGGTGATGCCACTCGACCATCCACTGGCGGAAAAGAAAGGAATTGTCCCACAGGATTTGTATGGCCTACCATTGCTTTTCTCACGGCAGGTGCTCCAATACGGAATGACAGAAAATCCATGTCTTGATTGGATTGGAAAACCTGCATCTGAACTCAATATCGCCGCCACTTATAACCTTATATATAATGCAGCTCTGTTGGTCCGCGCAGGCGTTGGCTGTGCAGTCACGTTGGATCATCTGGTTCCTGTTGGTAAAAAATCTGGGCTGACCTTCCGCCCATTTGCCCCACGATTGGAATCTGCTTGGGATATCGTCTGGAAGAAAGGGCAGTTCTTCTCGCCCGCCGCCACCACATTCCTCTCACAGCTTCAGAAGAGGCTTGGATTGGAATAGTCATTTTAAGATGAAAGCCAAAACAAGAGAGTATCTTTCAAATTGTAATTTGCAAGATTTATTTTTATGAAAGCCTTGCCATTGCAAATCCGTAACTTCCACATCTTTTTGTTTGCTTTTCTGATTTGTGACAAACAGCGTGATGAATTACATTATGGCACTGATGTAATTATTCTGTCCATCGGCAATCATCATTCAAAACCATAACACTCCCATGAAAAGACTCCTCATGACAAGTTCGTTGATGCTCGGCATCTGCGCATGCGGTGCGACGCTGAAGCCCATGATGAAAAGCAATTGGAGAAACGGCATCCGGCTGGAAGACGAAGGCGGCCCTGTCTCGATAGGCAGTCTCTTGACTTTCGCAAAGCCCGACTGGACAGATCGTTATGTACGTTCCCGGCCAGAAGGTTACAACGGCGTCATTACTGTGGAGAAGACGGATGACGGCTTCGTCGAACATGTCACGCCAGACAAGCTTGGCGTGGCGCAGATCGATGAATATTCCGTCCGCTGCCAAGGCAATACCGCCGTTATCACCGCACAGGCAACTTTCCTGAAAAACAACGTGCCAATCATGATGGAGCACATCCCTTTCATGTTGCATCCCGTCTTCATGGAAGGCGCAAATTATGAAATTAAGACGGCCGACGGCCAAGTTCACCGCGGAACGCTGGATATGCGTGAACGGACATCCGTCAAACAATTACCGATTCCGCCCTTCGTCGAAGGCGTCTTTGAAAGCTATCGCGGCAAAATAACCGTCAAAGTGCTTGAAGGCCCGTCGTTGGAGATACAGGACAGACGGGCGAACGTGTTTTCAAATTATGGCAGAGTCTATTTGCTATTGACAACGAAACCAGATTGCCAAGGTCTTGACAAAATTCGCCAAGTCGTTCAGTTGACGTATGATAAGAATTCATCAAAGGTTCTCCCGCAGACAGATGCCATCACAAAAACCATGACGGATGTGCAACGCTTTCCGGAAATAAAACCAGACTTCCCATTGCTTCCTCAACCGCACAATATCCACTACAATGATGAAACCTACAGGCCCAATCCGCATGATGCCATCGCCGTGATTGGCGGTTCGGACAAAATTCGCCGCCATATCGCCAAACTGGCTCCCGAGCTTGGTCTTTCAGCCATGCCAAAAGAAAAGGCAGGCGTACGGATCATGATCGGAAATGACGATGAAGACGAATCTTACACCATCGACATCACCGCCAAAGGCGTGGATATCGCGGCGAAAAGCGAACGCGGTGCATTCTATGCATTGCAGACGTTGCGCGGTCTGAAACGCCACGGCCGTTTCCAAGGCGTCCATGTTACAGACAGCCCCGACTTCAAGATTCGCGCTATCCACGCCATGGCCGATTCGGACACGCTGTCGAATCTCGGCAGCTGGATTCCCATCATGCTGGCGCCCATGAAGATAAACACGATTCTGCTGGAATGTCCGTATGTCACATGGGACGCCATGGCGGGGCAGCACCATCCGCTGGGCATGCCGAAATCCGATCTGCTGAAATTCCTTGAAATCGCAAAGGAAAACTACATCACTGTCTATCCACTGATTCCGACGTTAAGCCACAATCAATGGTTCTTCCAGAATGACAAGAACTTGGAACTTCTGGATAATCCGAAAGACAAATATGCATACAATCCTCTGAAGCCTGCCGTCTATACAAAATTGGAAGCACTATTCAATGAAGTGATCGAGACATTTGGACATCCTAAGTACTTCCATATCAGTCATGATGAACTTCCGCCAGGCTTCCCTGTCAATGAAGAAGGCAAAAATTTCGGTGCCAAAAAACTTTTCTACGCAGATATCATGTGGCATTATAAATTCTTCAAGAAACGTGGAATTGAGCTTATGATGTGGCATGACATGCTCGTCACCAAGAAAGAGACGGGCCCGCGCTGTGTCGCCAATGCCCGCGACGGAATCGAAGAACTCCGCAATGAACTGCCCAAAGATATCATCATAACTACTTGGAATTACGATGACAAGGGCGGTGATTTCAACAGTGAGGCAGGCAAGCAGGTCGCGGAATTTGACAAAATCCATGACAGCGGTTTTCCACAGCTTGGAGCAGGATGGTTTTCGGCGAACAATCTCAAACGTCTCAGCCTTGCCGCCAAGAAACTGCATCTCATGGGCATGATTGAAACGACATGGCACAATAAGTTCCTCAGCGGTGGCCTACTGACCACGCAATACAAACAAGTCGTTGCCTATCCGCGCGCCGCTGCCTTGTTCTGGAATGCGGACACGCCTGAACAGGATTATCCAAAAGTCCTCGTCGATTTCCTGCGCAAACGCCATGATTCGACGACGACGCTTCACAGCCTTCCATTCAAGGCGAACATCCTATTGGACAAAACGTACGACAACCTACCTGAACATGTGAAAACATTGGACAACGTTGAATTCCAGCTGGCGAAACAAAATGGCCAGACCGCCGCGCTATCCGTCAAGTCAAATTACTACGACGGCCTGCCGGAGAAGATCAGACTTCCGTTGCAAACCACGTGCCGCCAAATACATGTGTTACACACATTGCTGGATAAGACGCGGCGGAAGGACGCCGTCGCGGTACGTCTTGTCTTCCGCTACACGGATGGCACATTCGCCATCGCCCAGCCGCGCAACAACTTCCAGATCAACTACGGCACGTCGCCGCAGTTCTCTGACGGCGACAAACCAGCCATCCTCTGCGAAGTTGCCACGCCCTACGAAATTCCGTCCTTCCTGCGCAATCACCGTAACGTCGTCAGCTGGAAAGATGACAATGGCGAGCCATTGAACATCTGGTCATCCACGTGGTCCAACCCGCTCCCGGAGAAGCAATTGGATCATCTATTGGTCGAAGCCCGCGATCCGGAATGCGTCTATTGCCTGCTGGCTGTAACACTGGAAAAGTAAGGAATCGATCGGGAGGGTCGCACTCCAGTGCGACCGCGGTGCCGATAGGCGCCGCATGTCAAAGGCTTTTTTGCGCGACGATTGTGTCAATGATTGTTTGCGCATTGCGCAAACGGTCGCACTGGAGTGCGCCCCTCCCCCACCGCTTTTAGCTCTATATTCCTACCATTTTCGCGAAGCGTTCACAGCGTTCATGCGCATCCAGAAGATACGCCTTCTGATTGGCTTCTGGCTGCGGGCCGGGCTTTTGCGTTTCCGGATCTATGAAGGTGAACGGCGTGTGGCGCATCGTGATTTCATAGCTTAACGGACCGCAATAGCTTGAATCTTTGATGATGTCCGCCAAGGCCTGCCAATCGACCGTTCCCATGAACGGCGGCTGATGCAGGTCATGGGCACCATCGTTGTCGTTTAAATGCAACGCGCCCAGACGGTTGCGGTTTTTCTTCAACAACGGAAGCTGCTTTTCCGCCGATCCTTCTAAGACATTGCCATGACCGGAATCATAGCAGAAATTGACAACCGATGCGGGATAGCGTGACAAGGCGGTCTCGATATTCTCCCATGTGTCGTGGAACGTATTTTCCAATGCGACGCGCACGCCTTCCTTCTCCAGCCACGGCACCAATTCGTCCAATGATTTCAAGACTTGTCCGAACTGCTTGCGCTGACGGTCGTTATCTTCTTCCGACCTGTTGACGGTGCAGGCGGGAATGTGCATGATCACATGGCCCGTTCCGCCTAATTCGTTCAACATGATGGCACGATTTTTGACCAATTCCACGCCTGCCAGCCGCTGTGTTTCATCATACGACCACCAGCATTTTTCATCACCGGATGAACCGTGGACATCCAGCAGTTTGAGACCGTCGGCCGCCATGAGCCGACGGATAGCGTTGATTTCACACGGCATATACGCAAAATCGCCTGTAAAGTGATGGCACCAATGCAGATGCGTGAAACCAGCCTCGCCGATGAGGCGGAGCGGCAATTCAGGAGAACCCGTGCTGCTTACATAATCAGTCGTAACGGAAAGCTGTGTCATGGCCATTGTCCTTTTTGATGGATGTTTAACAACGTTAACAAGTATCATTAATCTATATTCGCGACAACGCTTTTCAAGCCGTTTTCCGTCATCATCCAATGGACGCAGACATATATTGAAATATAGTATAGGTAAAAAATCCAACCATCCAAACAAAAGGCGATTCCATGACATTGATTCCCGTTGAAGAACTCAAAAAACGCGTCACATCCATTGCGGTAAAAGGCGGTATTCCTGCTGAAGACGCAGGTATGTTAGCTGAAACATTGGTCGTGACGGATATGCGCGGCATCCATTCCCACGGCGTCGTCCGCTTGGCAAGATATCTTGACTGCATCCAAGCAGGTGGAATCAAGCCCAATGCCATACCTGTAACCATCAGCGAGACAGCCACTTCCCTGCAAGTCAGCGCGGCAGGAGGGCTTGGGATTCCAGCCGCCGTCCAAACGATGCGATGGTTGTTGGAAAAAGCAAAAGAACAGCCCATCTGCATCGCCACCGTCAATCACAGCGACCATTACGGCGCGGCAGGCTACTATTCCATGATGGCCGCTGACAACGGCTATCTTGCCTTCTCCATGAGCAACACATGTCCGCTGATCGCACCGACAGGCGGCCGCGCGGCCGCCATTGGCAACAATCCTTTCGCTTATTCCGCGCCTGGCCGCAAATATCGCGGGCTGCTGTTCGACATCTGTATGAGCAAAGTCGCGGCTGGCAAACTCATCTTCGCCGCCGCCGAAAACAAGCCTATTCCTGAAGGATGGATTCTCACACATGACGGCAAGCCCACGACGGATGCCAACGAAATTTGGCATGACGCCGTCATGCTGCCGTTTGCGGAACACAAAGGCTACGGCCTCGCCGTCATGGTGGAGCTGATGACGGCCGTTCTGGGCATGTCCGGCATGATGTCAGGCGTCCATTCATGGAACACGAAGCCTGGCATGGATGCCAATACAGGCCACACGTTCATCGTCATCAATCCAAAATTCATGGGCGGTGAAGAGGCCTTCCGTGAACGTGTTGACGCGATGATTGACGAATTGAAACGCTGCCCGACGATTGACGGCGTTTCGGAAATCCTCTATCCGGGCGAGTTGGAATGGCGTCGCGAAGCAAAAGCTCTTCAAGAAGGTCTCGACCTTCCAGAAGCTACCATGAAAGAGCTCGAACGGGCGGAAACCATGGTCACGCGGTGACGGCAGCGCAGTCGCCTTCCATGGCATCATCGTTTTTTTAATAAAAAAACGCTTTGTTGTCGTTTGAGATGCTATATTTACTTTAATGTATTTTCTTATTAGGCGCAGGCGGGACGCACGCGCCACACCAAAGGCGCAGGCGGGACGCACGCGCCACCACAAGGGCGCAGGCGGGACGCACGCGCCACCTCCTAAGGAGTTAACCATGATTGTCAAACACTGTCTTCCGCTAGCCTGTATCGGTCTGTTGGCCTTGAACATAGCCTCTGCGCAGGAAGAACCTGCTGAACCGCAAGTGCCTTCACGGATGATCATTGACACACAAGATGCATCCATCTGGAAAGGTGGTTCTCTAGACACGACCGTTGTCCGCGAAGGCATTCCCGCCACCATCCGCTGGGATCACGCCAAGGCACCCGCCCTTCGCGCCACCACATTTCCAACTGATTGGACTGGACCGCATAACGCCATCGAATTTTGGCTCCATTCCCAAAGCGAAACCCGTTCATCCTTCATGTTCATCGTCGCCTCCGAAAATCCCAAAACGGACGGCATGGACTATTATCAGAAAAAAATTTCTTTGGATTTCTCTGGCTGGCGAAAATTCACGATTCCGATGAAAAATATGGGCATCGCGCGTGAACCGCTTGGCTGGAACCAAATCACCGCCGTTTATTTCACAGCTGAAGGCTGGGGAAACACGCCCAATTCAAAATCCGTCGTTAACGTCGGCCCGTTCAATCTTGTCTATATTGCGCCTGCCCGTGGCCCACGCGTTAAAGACCAAGAGTTTTTCAATTGCCTGAATCTTGATTATCCGGGCATGGAAGCCGTCAAAGCCGCCGTTGCAAACAACGACCTTAAAGCGGCTAAAGCTGCATTTGTCAAGCACTTGAAGACACGTGAAAAACCGCTTTGGTATTTCGATTGGCGGAAATTCAACGATCCGTCCTCCCGCAATCCAAATTACAATTTGACCAATGCTGACAAATATGCATCCAATCTTCTCGTCTCCTGCGGCATCTGGCATCAATTCGGCGAGAAAGTCGAATGGGACATCAATCCAACAGAACTCAAATACAACGAATGGACATGGCAGCTCTCACGTCATCCATTCTGGACGGAGCTTGGCAGGGCCTATTGGGCAACCGGCGATGAAAAATACGCCAAAGCATTCGTCAGCCAGCTCCGCTCATGGATCATCGACAATCCTGTGCCGTTCGATGCAGGCAACGTCGCTTATTCCCGTTGGCGCACCATTGAGACGGGCATTCGTACGTTCTCATCATGGCCGAATTCCTTCTTCTATTTTCTTGCATCGCCAAGCTTCGACGATGACTCTATCATCTTGATGGTCAAGTCTTTCTACGAACACGCCATCCATCTGCGCACATTCCCGCAACGCAACAATTGGCTCTGCATGGAAATGAACGGACTCTACCACATCGGCACCCTCTTCCCTGAATTCAAGGAAGCCGCCGAATGGCGCGAATACGCTGGAGATCGCCTTTATACGGAAATGAACATACAAGTCTATCCGGACGGCGCACAGGTGGAGCTCGCCCCCGGTTACCACGGCGTCTCGCTGGTCAACTTCCTTGGGACGTACAAATTGGCGCAACTCAACAATCAACCGCTACCCAACGACTATGTCTCGCGCCTTGAAAAAATGTACGGCATGTATCTCAATGTGACCTCCCCCGCTGGCCAGACACCCGCGCTCAACGACTCCGGCTGGGCGGGAACGAAAGGCCCATGCAGAGAGGCCGCTGAACTCTTCCCGAACCGCACGGATTTCCTCTATTGGGGCACCGACGGCAAGGAAGGCACCGTTCCATCCTTCCTTTCTAACTTCATGCCGTATGCGGGCTGGTTTACCATGCGCACGGGATGGGATCCAGAAGCCCTCTGGCTCCACATGGAAGCAGGCCCCTTCGGCGCAGGCCATCAGCATGAAGACAAGCTCACCTTCGCCATCCACGCCTATGGTACGCGGCTGTTGACGGAAGGCGGTACATACGCCTACGATTCGTCGCAGTGGCGCCGTTACGTCCTCTCCGCACGCGCCCATAACGTCGTGCGCGTCGATGGTCTTGATCAGTGCCGTTGGAGAGACAACCGCTTCAATCTTACCGAAAAGCCATTGGACAATCGATGGATCACGAACGATCAGTATGATTTCGCTGAAGGCATCTACGACGAAGGCTTCGGCAGGGAGTTGCAGCTGAAAGTCAGCCACAGCCGCGCCATTCTGTTCATCAAGCCGAACTACTGGCTGATGTTCGATGTCATGTCGCCGGAAGACGATTTGGAGCATGAATACACGTCATGGTTCCATTTCAATACAGACCAGACGCTGAAATTGGACGCTTTCAACGGTTACATCAGCGCCGATGAAAACACTGCCAATCTGCTCATCGCGCCATTGAATTCCAACGGTTTGGACGCGCAGAACCTCTGCGGGCAGGAGAAGCCCGAAGTCCAAGGATGGCTTCCTGCCGGCGGCTATACATGCCGCCCCATCGCGACGCCGACCTTCGTCCGCAAGGCGAAAGGAACTTTCGCCGAACCATATCTGCTGTATCCTGTCAAGCAAGGCGAAGATCTGCCAGTCAAGCAAATCAAATCATTGGGCGACAATAACTTCGAAATCCTGTTCAAGGATGGTTCGAAAGATGTAGTCCAATTCACGCTCGGCAAACAGTACATCAATTCATTGAAGTGGTCGTCGCTTGACGCAAACGGCGCTTTGAAATCCAATATCATCATCGAATAATTCCCAAATAAGGAGCATCCACCATGGCAGAAAAAATCACGGCTGATTTCAGCGTCTCGACAGGTAAAGTCCGCAAGGAGCTTTACGGCTCAGGCCTTCACATCTTCACCGCCCATCGTCACATCCATGACAACACCGAGGTGTTCAAAACGCTCCGTTTTCCAATCGTCCGCAATCACGACTGGGCATTGAACAACGCCAACCAACGCATGATCGACGTGCATCACATCTTCCCGCTGATGCATCTTGATCCAGCGGATGAAAAGAACTATGTTTTCGGCCCTTCGGACGAAGTGATCCGCCTCGTCTATGAAGCGGGTTCAAAAGTCTTCTATCGTCTGGGCACGAGTATTGAACACACGGAAGGCGTTCATTTCAATGCAAATCCGCCGGAAGATTTTGAAAAATACGCCGAAGTCTGCGCCGCCATCATCCGCCACTACACGAAAGGCTGGAACAACGGTTTCCATTACGATATGAAATATTGGGAAATCTGGAACGAACCGGAAGGCCGCATCAACATGTGGACGGGAACGGACGAACAGTTCGCCAAATTCTTCGCCATCGTGCTCAAACGGTTGAAAACGGAATTCCCCGAACTGAAAATCGGCGGCCCCGCCCACTGCACCTTCCGGGCGGATCTCATCGACATGCTGAAGGCCGAATGCGACAAGCTGGACGTCAAACCGGATTTCTATTCCTACCACATGTACGGCAACGAGTTGGACACGCCGAAATATCTCGGCAACGCCCCACGCGAATATCTGGACAAAATCGGCTGGACGGAAACGGAAACCGTCCTTAACGAATGGCATTTCATCCGTGCCTGGAGCGGCGTCCATTCCAATATCACGGAGGAATCCTACCGTCGTTCCGTCGAAGGAAAAGACGGCTTGATGGGCATCAATTCCGCCGCCTTCAATATCGCCACATTCTGCATTTGGCAGGATTCAAAGCTTGATTACGCATATTATTATGGCTGCGGTACAGGCAGCTGGGGCATCACGTATCCGAGCACACGTTGGAACAAGAACTACTACTCCCTGCTGATGATGCGGGACATGGTCTATGACTTCCCGAATAAAGTCACCGTCAGCGGTTGCGGCGAAACGCAACGCGCCCTCGCCGCCGTTTCAGACGACGGCAAGCAGGCCGCCGTGCTCATTGGTGACCTGTATGGTTCCTGCATGGACATCCCAGTGGAAATCAAGGGGTTCGGCTTCGCTTCAACTGTGACATGCACGATTTTGGATGATTCTCGCGAAAACGCCGTCATCGAATGCAAGCCAGACAAAAACGGTCTCTACCATCTGACAAAATCCGAGCCCGGCTCCGCCGCCTTTATGCTGATTCTGAAGAAATAATCACTAGAAATTCTAGTCACTCAGTTTTTCTAGATTTTTTATCTCATGACTCGTCTAATATCTTTCATCTTATGCCTCGTATATGTTGTATCTCACGCTGAAAATAAGCCTATAGCAAAAGGAGAAAACATGCAATTCTTTAAAACGGAAGGTCTTCCGGATTTCAAAGCAGGTGCCGCCCGCCATTGTATCACACCGCCTGTCGGAGTCAGCCTCTACGGTTATTTCCATGACCGCATCGGCACATATGTGAAAGACGACTTGTTCTGCCATGCGATGGTTATCGAAGGCAACGGCGGAAAAATTGTCTTGATCTCCCTCGATCTTGGCTGCATTCCGCAAGAACAAGTTCTGGCAGCCAAAAAATTGATTGAAGAAAAAACACGCATATCTGGTTCCAATGTATTGATTTGCGCAACCCACACCCATACCGGCCCTGTCATGTCGCCGAAAAGTTTCCTCAAATGCGATACGGAATGGCTCGCCGCTCTGCCAGGCAAAATCGCCGAAACCGTCGCCGATGCGAATGACAAACTGCAGTCTGTTCTGCTCGTTCCCGCGACAACCATCGGAGAAGATCTCGGCTCCAATCGTCTTGCACGGCAAGCCGATGGTTCGGAACGTTTTACGCATGATGGCATCGGCCCGGCCGGCCCTGTGGACAAACAGTTGCATGCCATCCGTGTCTGCAATATGGACGGCGAAACCATCGGCATGCTCGTCAATTTCGCGCAACATGCAGACAACATCGGCGGCGCCACCGCCGATTTCATCTCCGCCGACTGGCCCGGACAAGTCTGGCGAACCATTGCGCAAGTCTATGGCGACAATGTCGTTACGGTTTTCCTGAATGGTTGCTGCGGCGATTTGAACATGTCGTTTGACCATCCGTCGCGCCGTACACCTAGCAAACTGCCGCGCAACATCTCCATGGGGCGCGCCATCGGCGGTCTTGCCATCGCCGCCACGGAACAGGCCGAACCGATGGAAAAGAATCAAATTGCGGCCCGTGTCGATTTCCTTGACATTCCGTACTATACGCGCGACGCGGCACTGGATGCCGAAGTCGAAGCCGAACGCGAAAAATCGAAAGCGACTGGCAAGCTGTCACCAATCGTCGTCATGCGAGACAATTGGCAGTTTGACGGTAAAATTGCCCACGTTCCCGTGCAGGTCATGCAATGCGGTGATATTTTATTTGTCGGCCTGCCCGGTGAAATCTTCACCAGCTGGGGCCTTGAAATCAAGCATTGGTCGCCCGCGAAATTCACGGTTGTCGTCGAACTCGCCAACGGTTATTTCCAATACATTCCGACGACCGATCAGGCTCAACGCGGTGCCTACGGCGCGAAGCCTATCCTTTCCCGCTGCCTGGAAGCCGAAGCCGGCCGTAAGATGGCCGATCGCGTCCAAGTCATGATGTACGAGATATTTAAGAAGTAATCATTTTATTCTAAAAGACTGGGAAGGTCGCGCTCCAGCGCGACCTTTTCCCCAAAAAATTCGTGTCCATTGGTGTCCATTCGTGGTTCCTTATTCCAACCACTCCGCGAGATGTGCAGAGACGAATTCGTCATCGTGCAGATGCGGATAGGCATCATGGACACGTGTGATTTCTTCCGCTTGACCGGGCGACAACGTCTCCTTTGGATCGAGACACCAAATTCCAGGCAGAAGTCCTTGCCGCCGAAGGACTTCATGCAGGCCTGGAATACACCCTGCAAATTGATGCTGCGGATCGAAAATCGCCGCATTGCTGTCGGTGATCTGCACAGCAAGCGAAAGCATTTCAGGCGGTATAGGCGACTGCGAATCAACGATTTCATGGACTCTGTCCAACAGTTCAACCACCTTTTTTGTCCAAACGGACCAATGGCCAAGCAGTCCGCCTTTGATCCGCAAGCTTTTGCCGGAAACACGATATTCCGTCAGTAAATCCATCAGCAGGTTGTCATCATTGCCTGTATATAAGGTAATGTCGTCGCGGCCAGATTCTGCAACGGCCCGCACGACATCAAGCGTGAAATAGCGGTTGAACGGCGCGATTTTGATGGCGAGAACATTGGGAATCTTGACGAATTGCCGCCAGAATTCAAACGGCAACGCCCTGCCGCCGACGCTTGGTTGCAAATAAAAACCGATGATTGGCATGACCTCCGCTACTCGGCGGCAATGACTTAGCATCGTTTCGATTGTGTCGTTTTTAAAAGCGCCCATGGACAATAATGCTGCATCGAATCCGCAGGAAGCCTCGAATTCCGCTTCCGCCACGGCCTGCTCCGTCCGCCCGCAGACACCGCCGACTTTCAAAACACGCTGTCCACGTCGTTCACACCATTCATCGATGAACTGGCCTGTTTCACGAATCACACGCTGAAACAAATTGATCTGCGGATCACGAATCGCAAATTGCGTGGAATGAACGCCTACGGCGATTCCGCCGACGCCTGCGTCGATAAAATATCGCGCCAAGGCGCGTTGATAACGCGGCGCGAAGCGCCGCTGTTCGTCCAACGCCAAAACCATCGCAGGAATGACCGTTCCTTTGCGGACAGCCGACAACACATTTGGATGGATATCGCTAATCCGTTTCATCAGAATTTTCCGTTATTGACTTCGTAATGAGTTGGTTTTCCGATGGATACGCCGCCATCCATGATCCATTGGGCCTGCAAACAGATCATGTCTTCCAGCCCGATGCGCGGCATGCCGAGAAGCTTCTGCATCTTGCCTGAATT
>JAEEGH010018460.1_pt1 | contig 14748 bp, 10 predicted proteins | sample 9134181 | NCBI WGS metagenome assembly JAEEGH01 (sample SAMN16246544, study PRJNA631951) | gut metagenome | biome: gut microbiome; feature: rumen; material: DP-attached | host: Bos | place: Iran: Karaj | collected 2018-10 | reverse complement strand
CTTAGCGTTATGACCTCTGTCGTTTATATGCCAGATTCTAAGGCGATCTCCAAGTTTGTCTATAATTGCATAAAGATCTGCTCCCCCATCTGTCATCCAGTAGGTATCCAGCTCAAAATTCACGTATAGGGGATCCGTGTTCTCTATCAGATAGTCATAAGCAGTTACGCCTTCACCGACTTTCTGAAGCTCAACATTGTGATTGTGGTAAAGCAGTCTCATGCCGTTCTCAGACATTTTCTGCCCTGCAGCATTCAGCCTCTTTGACAGCTCTTTTACCTGATCCGAATCGCTGTAGTCAAAGCGGTACATACCGGTTATCACTACTATGTCAGTCCCAAAGTTCCTGGCCATGGCCATGACAGCCTGCGGATCGTTCTCTACAGCCCCGAGGTTTGATTGAAGGCTGCTGACCTTTAGTCCACTTTCAGATAGGAGTGACGGCCAGTCCTGCCTGTCACTCCTTCCAATATCCATTCCGCCGAATTTGGTCAGAAGCTTAACGATAAGCGACGCTTTCTGAACCATAAAATCATTTAATTCAATATAGTCATAACCCGCAGCTTTTATTCTCTTAAGTGCTGCCAGCGATGAATCGTGATCCTTTGTAACTTTCCCCAGCATTATCTGCTGAACACCTTTTTTTATCATCTGTGTTTACCCTGTTCAATAATCATTTCAGTATCAATTCTGCGTACATGTTATAATAGGCAATCGCTGTTTTTCAACCAACAGATTTTCAAAAAGTGTTGATTAATGGTCCTAAGAGACAGGGTGACAAAGAGAACCGTCCCCATTGTCACATGACAACGGGGACGGTTCTCTTTGTCACCTAACCACGTCACTGTAGCTTATCGCACATGCGCACCACTCTGGTGGCGCAGATTTCAACCTGTTTTCTGGTTACAGTCCCGTCCTTGAGAGCTGCAAGTACGTTCTCGTAGTCTTTCTTTCCGCCGGGCATGAACAGGTCTCCGCCAGCCTTTACGACCTCATTTGAAAGCGCATTTCTGTGAACGGATTTCTTGCTGGCCATCATTGCCAATACCCAGTCGGTCATCACGATTCCTTCAAAACCGTATTCACGGCGGAGTACATCCTCGATAAGTCCACGGTGCTCAGATGTATGAGTTCCGTTGAGCAGGTTGTAGCTTGTCATGAGGGCATGTGGCTGAGCATCTCTTACACAGATGCCAAAACCTCTTAAGTATATCTCCCTCATTGCACGCTCGCTGACCTGACTGTTATTGCAGTAACGGTTTGTTTCTGCATTATTTGCAGCATAATGCTTGATTGTAGTTCCGCAGGTCTTATGAGCCTGCACGCCCTTGGTTATGGCTGCGGCTGTAAGTCCTGATACCAACGGGTCTTCCGAATAGTATTCAAAGTTTCTTCCGCACAGGATAGTTCTGTGGATGTTAAGCGCAGGGGCAAGCCAGAGATGTATGCCCATGTCCTCCATTTCTTTTCCCACAAGGTCACCGAAGGTCCGGGCAAGCTCAAGGTTAAAGCTTTGGGCTATAGCCGTACCAATTGGAATCATTGTGGCCATGTGCTCTTTGACTTCTACTCCTTTTGGCACCTTCTTTCCGCCTGCTACCTTCTTGGCGATAAATCTCGCAACAGGTCCAAGGACATCGATCATGCCTTCCAGCATTGCGCCGTTTTCAGTCGCATCATGAACGCCGTTTTCATCTTCGTAGTACTTGTTGGCTACTCGGATGCCTGCAGGTCCGTCAGCCATGATAAGAGGCTTTATGCCTTTATCCATAAGAACTGATGTCGTTTCTCCCGCTGCACCGGCGACATTTTTCGACGCATTTCCAATAATGCTAAGACCTTTGGCATTGGGATCAAATCCGCCTATTACGAGGTAAGCAAGTTCCTCATCCGAGAGCTCTTTTACACGCTCATCTATCTCATACTCTGTCGCATAAACAATCTCAGAAGTCTTGATATCCGCTGCCTTAAGTTCAAGTCTGACTGCGTTTTCCGGTATGCTTTCCTGCTGCACATTTCTTACATTGACGTCCTTAAAGTCAGGAGTGCCAAGGCAATTTTTCGCCTTGCAGGTAACAGCTGTTTCATCAAGAGAAACTACCGCTTCTATCGCAGTTGAAACAGAGCTGTTTCCTACACGTACCAGATAATCACCATTTTCCAGGATGTATGATGCAGTCTCCTCATCATATGAAGCGAAATCAGAAAGTCTGAAGGTGATCGTCACCTCCTCTTCCTGTCCCGGTGAAAGCAAGCTTGTCTTTGCATATCCCACCAGTTCCTGATAAGCCTTTTCAAGCTTTCCATCAGGCAGGGATGCATATACCTGAACCACTTCCTTGCCAGAGCGAGTTCCTGTGTTTTTCACGCAAGCTTTGACAGTGATCTCATCGGCCTTCGCTGTCACAGATGACGTCTTGATCTCAAATGTTGTATATGAAAGACCAAATCCAAATGGGAAAAGAGCTCTTTTCCCAACAGAGTCAAAGTACCTGTAGCCAACAAATATACCTTCATTGTACCTGGTCTCATCCCAGTCCCCGAAGGTTCCGAATTTGCTGTAATCGCTATAAGCAGACCAGGTGGTTGTCAGCTTTCCGGATGGATTCTGCTTTCCGAGAAGTATGTCTGAAAGTACTCTTCCGCAGTCGATACCCAGTTGGGACAACACAAGGATGTTTGATACTTTGCTGACGGGTGACAGATCAACAACTCCGCCTACATTAAGTACCAGCATGAATTTGTTATACATATCATTCAGAGCGAGGATATCACGGATTTCGGATGCATTGAGCTTCACGTCTCCATCTGTCACTTCCCTGTCACTTCCCTCGCCTGAATTTCGGCTTACAACATATATTGCCACATCGCTGTGCTTTTCTATTTGCATCTCGTGTTCAGGCTCCTTCATCGCCTTGCCCATAGCGTACATTATCGAGTTCTCGTGCCTTTCTTTTGCTTCAGCACGGAGCCTTTTGATGAAAGCTTTTCTTGCTTCTGTTCTCACGGTGTCGTACTCATCAAGCCATTTTCCGGAAGTGATCTTAAAGCCTTCGCGTTTAAGACTCTCCTCAATCGTGTAGGTAATTCTGCTATTTACTTCACCTGATCCTGTTCCGCCTTTAATGGTATAGCGCATGCCGGCTCCATAAGCATCCATTTCACAGGTCTTTTCCAGAGGGAACTTGCCGTCCGCCTTCAGAAGCACCGTGCATTCTGCCGCGTTATTTACGACCAGTTCCTGATGGATTCTCTCATATTGCTTCATATCAGTTTCTCCCGTATATTGTTGTAAGATCACCTGTATCAGTTCTTGGAAGCTTTTCTTTCTGCGAGTTCTTCCACAATCTTAGTATATAACTTTTCAAGGTCGTAGCGGCTGAAAATTATTGCCATAACAACCAGGAGGAAAAGAGGCACATAAATTGAGAATGCAAAGATTCCGCCATTTACAGCAGCAGGCTGATCAGCTGCAGCAGCTCCTGAAATAAAACCGCAGGCTCCAAGGATCCATCCGATAAGTGATCCGCCGATTCCTGAACCGATCTTTGAGCCAAAAGAGCTTGCAGAGTTACTCATACCGATCATGCGCTTCCCGAATTTCCAGTCATTATATTCAACACAGTTGTTTACCATAGCTCCCATGAGACACATGATCGGGATATTTGCAAATGTTGCCATGCTTCCGCCAACAAGGCATGAAACCAGGCTGTAGGGTGTGAACACACGATAGATACATCCGATTATTCCTATGATGCAGCCGATAAGGCAGGTCTTAGCCATTCCGAACTTCTTTGTCAGAGGTCCTACAAGGATAAATCCGAGGAAGGTCGGGATAAGTCCGACTGCTCCAAGAAGAGCCACAATGTTGTCATTTCCTAAAATGTACTGCGCATAGTATGCACCGCCTGAACTTGATAATCCGTATGAAATGTTCATGAACAGATTTGCTACCAGCATCAGAACCCAGTACTTGTTCTTAAACAAAAGACCTATTTCTTCGGCAAAAGACATCTTCTCTTCTTCAATCTGATCCTGGGACTTCACTTCTCCCGTGCTGTTCTCCTTAGACTTCCTGTAGAGCATGATCATGCTTAAGAAAGAAATAACAGCCATAACCACGGCGACCTTTATCCATGCTGCCTGATTTCCGCCAAGAAGGTTTGTGATAGGAATAAGACCGATCGCGATGATCATGCCTATTGCGTATCCGAATACAGCACGGAAAATTCCCATTTTCCCACGTTCTTCAATACTGTTTGTCCTCATCGCCATCATGGCTCCGTAAGGAATTGCTACAGCCGTATAGATCACAGCAGTACAAAGAATATTTGTGATAAGAACGTAGCCCATCTGAATTCCGAACGCTGCTTTTGCCGGTACTGTAAACAAAAGAACCATTATCAGCGCAACAGGAATTGCCATTATCTTAAACCAGGGTCTTGCCTTACCGTCTTTAAAGTGAACTGAATCCATGACCTTTCCCATGATAAGATCTGTGAAAGCATCCAGAATTTTTGCTATGATAAGCATCGTCGCTACAGATGCAGCAGCAAGTCCGACCTTCTCTGTATAAAAATATGTCAGCTGTCCAACAAGGCAGCTAAGTGCATTAAGCGGTACCTGCCCGATGCCATCCCCTAAGAAATCTCCAAACCTCATGGTCTTTCGGATTCCCATTGAATCCACGCCAAGTTCCTTTTTCTTTCCCATAATTACCTCCTGATAAACACTGCAAAATTGTTAAATTCTATATTGACAGTTTATCAGTACCATCCTTATGATTATTGTAACTTAGTGACTGTTTTATGTAATTATATGACGTTTAGGAGATTGCTGTGAACAACAAATTTCTTCAGAGCCTCAGCTATATTTATAACTCAACATACGTTCCTATCCACTACTACAAAAAAGGCGAGTGTGTTCTTTCTTACCCGGTGATCGATCTTCCGCAGGAGCTGATGAACTACATAGGCATAATGATAAAGAAATCCTCCTCCCCTTTGTATTACTACGCCACCGATGAGGGGCTTTATATCGGATACATAGGTGATGCAGGCAGTGACTCAGAAGTCGTTGTAGGGCCTGTCATCACTGCTCCCATAACAGATAAATCCCTGGATTCTATCCTCCTTAACTATGGCATTTCTCAAGAGCACAAAGAAAAAGTCCGGGAGTTTTACAGCCAGACTCCCACATTTTCCATAATTCAGTTCCTGAATATCCTTGCCCTGATAAATAAAGAGCTTACCGGTAAGACAGTTGATATATATGAGGCATTCAATCTGATAGACAAGAAAACAGAAGCCACAGTGGGCGAAATCCATTCAAACTCACTTTATGAGCGAAAAGAGGCCGAGAACTTCCATGACACATACTTCTTTGAGCAGGAATACTACGGCTTTGTTGAGCGCGGTGATGTGGCAGGACTTGAGGCAATGATAAGAAATATCCCCAGGATAAATGCAGGTAAGATTGCATCGGACTCAGTCCGTCAGGCAAAGAACATTTTTATATCCGCTATTGCTTTGGTGACCAGACGAGCCATTGCCGGAGGACTTGATATCGAGACCGCTTATCAGCTTTCGGATCTGTATATCCAGGAGGCTGAACGAATGTCAGACGCTTCCTCAATAACTCTTTTAAATGCTACTGCTGTAATGGATTTTACGAAAAGAGTTGCTGAAACCAAGATACCAAAGGGAATGCACTCGGATATCTACAAATCAATTCAGTTCATTTCCAACCATGTCAACCAAAGCATTTCGGTAGAGGACGTGGCAGAATACATTGGTATCGACAGAAGCACACTCTCCCGCAAGTTCAAAAAAGAACTGGGTTTCAACATAAGCGACTACATAATGCGAAGAAAACTGGAAGAAGCAAAGAGCCTCCTGAAATTCACCGACAAAAGCATCAGCGAGATCAGCGCGTATCTTTGCTTCTCAACTCAGAGTTATTTTCAGAATGTATTTAAGAAAAAATACGGCATGACACCAAAAGAGTACAGATTACAAAACTAAGAGTTTAGCATCTTAAAATTCTGTCTATTGGAGCTATATAGGTTCTTGAATACTTTGTAATTTTTCTCATAAACCTCTTTATTCTCAGGGTTTGGCTTATAAGTGCATTCCACTTTTACAAGCTCCTGTGCAAGATCCAGCACATCGGTTCCTTTGATGCCTGCAGCTACAACAAGCGCAGCACCTATAGCGCCAACCTCCTGTGAATTACCTACTGTCTCTATTGTCTTTCCGGTAATGTCAGAAAGCATCTGGCAGGTAACAGGAGACAATGCTCCACCGCCAACAAATCTTATCGTATCGGAGGTTTTTACCTTCCTCGTCTCACATTCCAGGAGCCAGCGCAAATGGTAGCAAATGCCCTCCAATACAGCCCGGATCATATCTCTTTTACCGTTTTCCACTCTGATATTAAAGAACATCCCGGCTGCATTTGAATCCTCAAACGGACACCTGTTACCATGCAGCCACGGGGTAAAGATCACTCCGTTTGCTCCCGGAGGAACTTTACTGATCTCTTCAGAGAGATAGTCATACAAACTTATAACCCTGCTCTCCGGTGAATCAGTTATCTTGGTCTGATCCAGGTAAACACCAACTTCGTCCAGAGCAAGATGATTCTTTACCCATTCAAAACATTTCCCCGCTGTTTCCAGCTCTGCGTAATAATTAAAATATCCTTTTTTTGCTGAAAGAACGCCTGTTATCATGGCACTGAGATCGACGGTCTGATAATTGAGATACGTTGATACCCACCCTGATGTTCCTACGTAGATATGTGTATCACCCGCCCTTGTACAACCTGCTCCGATATTGACAAAGGTCGTGTCCCCTCCTCCACCAAAGACAGGAATTCCCTCCACAAGCCCCAGATCCTCCGCTGCCTTTTTGGTAAGTCCTCCGACTTTATCCGTACAATCAATGATTTCCGGCATATGATCAGGGTTTACCTTATACATTTTCAGAAGGCCTCTGTTCCAGCCTTCCTTCCCCTTTCGCGTGTCATAAAGAAAAGTGGCAAACGCGGAATCTGCAGTTCTCACAATCCTTCCTGTGCATCTGGCAACAAGATAATCTCCGACATCAAGCCACTTATGAACCCTTCTGAATACGTCAGGCTCGTTGTTTTCAACCCACTTATACTTCCAGACCGGGTCTTTTGCACTCACTGAACCGGCATAATTGACCATCAGGTTTCTTAAAAGCTTATACAAAGAACATCCGGATACTTTTATTATCCCGCTTCCCATACACTGCTTAAATTCTTTTATACCCTTTTGATCCAGATAGTTCATGGCAGGCCTGACGGCACTTCCATCCCTGTCAACAAGGACCGTTCCCTGCATCTGTGAGCAGAATGCCAGCCCTTCGATTTCATCCGGTCTGACATCAGACTTCTCAAACAGATCTTTCGTGGTCCTACACAGAACATTCCACCACTCCTCTGTGTCCTGCTCTGCACCGCCATTCTCCGATATATACAATCCATAAGTGGCAACAGAACTTGTCACAAGCTCTATTCCATCATAAATTTCAAAAAGGCAGGTTTTTACACTGCTTGTCCCGAAGTCATAAATTATGACATACATTTATCAGTCCTCTTTCAGATGAATACTCCATCCGGTATCGATTTTTTTCTTCACTTTCTTCATGGTTTCTGAATCCAGTTCCGGCCAATCCTGGACTTTGGTTGCTCCTTCAGACACCAGATGAGCCTTTTCGGCACACATAGCAAGCGGTGTATCCGCAAGGGAATCAGAGTAAAAGTTCTCAATTACCGGGAACCCATGATCTATAATGTATTTTGCTTTTTCTTTTGCATACATCAGATTATTCATAAAAATGCCATATTCACGGTCATATTCCGTCGCCATATAATTTACGCCAAGTCTCTTTGCAATAGGTCCGATGATGCAGTCAGGAGACGCACTGATAATAAGATCATCGGGCCTTTTCTGTGCAAGATACCATGCAGAAATCCTGCTCTCGTACTTATCCCAGTAGCGTTCGATCTGTTCATCAAAATCATCTATCATTGTAAGAAAGCTGAACATCTTGCGCTGTAACATATAGTTCGGAAGCTTACCCATTTTGTGCTGTACCAGGCTCTTTATAACCCCCGGGAAAAAGGTAACCCACAGCTTCGGATGACGTTTCATGCACCAGAATGCAAAGCCTATTGAGCAGTCCGAATAAAAAATGGTCCCATCAAAATCATATACGTTCATCGGTTTCCTCCTATGCATGACGCATGAAACGTATCATATTTCTGTTGTAAGAATACCGAGGCTGTTTCCGATTATTGAGCCCAGGATAATACCGGTCATCCCTAAAAATCTCGCGAGTATTACAGAGCAGATAACATTTCCGCCGATCTGGAATACGTAGCAGATATTATTGCAGAGCTCATCTCCGTCACTGTATACCATCTGTTCCAGATAACGGAATTTCTTTTCACAAAACCCTTTCATCCCTATCCTCGATTCAACTTTATTTTATTCTCATAAACATTATTTTAGCATTTTACGTTAAATATTTTTGTTAAAAAACAATAAAGGTCACGCAAGCAAAAAAAAGTACAGGACTTCTAACCAGACCTGTACTCCGTATTCTTTGATCAAAAAACATATTCTCCGGCATCTACCGTGTGCCTGCTTCCGTCGGGAAGGATCACTTCCGCTGTTGTATTGGCAGGGATCACAACCTTGTATGTTATCCTGCCATCTTCTTTTTCCCATCTGCTGGCAACTTTACCATAAACAGAATCATATGTGGCAGTGGCAAAAGAAAAGTTTCCGCCGGGAATCGGTCTTATGACAAAATGGTTTTCGCCATCCATATTGATCCCGCACATTCCTCTGAACAGCCACTCACAAAGGGCACCTTTCGAATAATGGTTCAGGGACCCCACTTCGCCCTGCGCACCGGCTCCTTCCCAGGATTCCCAAATTGTTGTGGCACCTGCCTTTGGCATTGAGAGCCATCCGGGGATCTTCTCATTCTCAAGCAGTCTGTAAGCCACATCGCCATCTATTTCAGACAGAACATCCATTATAAGAGGCGTAGATAAAAAGCCTGTTCCGAGGCGGTAGTCATAGTTTTCTATAGCCTTAACGAGACGCTTTTTTGCGTACTCTTCGTTTTCTTTATCAAGAAGGCCAAACGACAGGGGTCTCACGAGCCTTGCCTGTCTGTCTGTGTCCAGTTTATAGCCATCCTGTTTTATCAGCTCGCGATAGGCTTTTTTACATCCTTCCTCATACTTCTTATACTCTGCTATGTCCTCCACGTGCCCTGTTATTTCGGCGATCTCAGCCATAAGGTGCATCATGTGGGCAGTGTATGCAGTCTGAACTTCCGGATGGGGTGCTGCGAAATCAGTCCACACAAAGGCCTTAACATCCTGGGGTTCTGCCCATTCGTCATAGGACTGGCCCTTGTTGACAAGATATTTCCTGCATTCCCTGTTCATCTTGATCCTAGGAGCAAATAGTCCGCCCCATTTACCGCAGCGCGACTTCATGAAATCTGCATACTTCTTCATTCCGGGATAGTATTCTTCAAGTATTCTTTCATCCCCGTTCATCCTGTAGAAGTACAAAGGCATCAGGATTCCTATATCGGACCAGCCTACTGATCCGTTCATTCCGTACATATAGTAATCCACTCCGCCGTATGGTGCGATCATGGGAAGCATACCATTGTCCTTCTGCCAGTCATATACGTCTCTTAAGTACTTCTGTGCAAACGCCGCATAATCAAACAGGAAGCTGGCAGTGTTAAAGAATATCTGTGCATCTCCAGTCCAGCCATGGCGCTCTCTTGTAGGACAGTCTGTCGGGATATCCGCTGAGTTTCCTTTGGTTGACCATTTGGTGGCCTTAACAAACTGATTCAGAAGCTTATTTGAGCTTTCAAAGAAGCCTAATTCCTGAATATCTGAGTAAACTGCGATGCCGCTGATCTTAAATTCATCAAAATTGATATCACCACTCTTTTTCCCATATGTGGCTTCTGCTTCCTTGATGTAATCCCCATAATAATCCCTTGGATCCACATCAAAACCGGCGTATTCTATCTCGACATACTGGAACCCAAATATAGCAAACTTAGTCTTGTACTCGTTAAGTCCATCCCTGCAGACATAAACGATTTCCTGCAAGGGTGTAATTCTCTTTTTGTCTATACACTGAATGTTCTTCTGGGCGAGCTCTCCATCTTCTCCAATATACTCTCCGAATCGCAGACGAAGGATCTGGCCTTGTCTTGCAGAGAAACTCATGGAGATGTATCCTGCAATATTCTGACCGATATCAGCAATCATCCTGCCCTTAGGGCTCTTACGTAGCTTTCCTTCAAACACTTCATGCTCAATAAGCGGAACATTGTTTGAGGCACTTGGCATGATCTGATGTCCTGTGATCTTTGCTTTACTCCTGTAGGAAGGTTTCTGATTTGCGTCAACATATTCCCCGTCTTTGTTATCCGCGTATTTTATCGGACCATCATTACTCCACTGCCAGGTATCATCTGTTACTATCCTGTCCATGCTGCCGTCTTCATAGATGATCTCGAGCTGTGCACGGAGCTTTGTCTCAGTACCATACTCATTTCTGAGGCCATGGGCACCGATGCTTCCTCTGTACCAACCGCTGGCAAGCTCTGCCGTGATCTCAAGCTCTTTTCCCGCGTTGGAGACCAGATCTGTCACATCAATCGTCTGATACTGAATCCTCTTGTTGTAATCGGTATATCCGGGAGCAAGGCAGTTATTTCCCGCTTTGGTGCCATTTATCTGAAACTCATATATTCCACATGCAGTGGCGTAGAGCCTGGCCTTTGCTACTCTCTTTTCTTCAGGGAGGGAAAAGAGCTTTCGGAAGCAGTCTACGGGATATCTCTTTTTCTTATCGGGCTTATAGTCCCCGGTTATCCACCTGGATACCCAGTCGATGCCACTAAGAAGTCCCATCTCGAACTCAGCCTTTTCGCTTAAGCTTCCCTCTGCTCCGTTTTCATCCCAGAGCTGCACCTGCCAAATTACATGCATTCTGCTGTTAAGCTTAGTGCCTTCCCAGGGGATCAGATGCATGCTGTCGGATTCAACCTTTCCGCTGTCCCAAAGTTCTTTTCCATTGTCGTCATGAGCAACGATCCGGTATGCGCTCTGCTTCTTGCCGCCATCACACACCCAGCTAAGGCGCGGTTTTGTTATATCTATTCCAATTGGATTCTTAAGATACTCGGTGCGTAGTCTTACTGCTTTCATACTCTCTCCTTAAATCGAACTTTTCATTCACATCATTTGCTTCGTATTGCCTATACTGACATTATAAACAACACGATGGTGATTTTATTGTAAGCATGTGAAAATTATTGTGAATTTGTGACATCAAGTTCACTTACTTCTTTTGGGTATTCCCTGATCTCATTTTCGTCGTGAAGGGGATTCCAGACCTGTGCAAAGAATTTGTCCTTCTTAGCTCTCATACCGTAATTCCAGGATTTTCTTTCGCATTCATCACACCAGTGACCACCTTCAAGGATAAGGCGGGGGCTGCCCTTGAAGTGATGACCGAACTGGCAGGTAAACTCAAGGGGAGTTTTCCAGTCGCCGGTCTTCATTTCTTTCGAATCACATGTGCCGCCTCTGAACTCTGCAGCTTTCTTCATATCTTCAAGAGTGAGTTCTTCTTCAGGTTTTGACTCATCATAGCCATGGTCGATGTGTACTACTGTGTCCCAGTCAGTGAAGACTTCCATCTGACTCAGTTTCTTTGGGATTCTGTCATAGGCTTCTTTGCTGCCCCAGTATGCATCGATATGGTCTTCCATGTTTTCATCAATCCAGTGTTTTGTACCGTGCTCAGAGTTTAAATCTTTTTTGAAAGTTGATTTGATAATGCTTCCCATGAGCTTTTGCCCGCCTGGAAGTTTTGTTATCACCTTTCCAGCTGTAACTGCGCTGCCAAGTTCCTTAAGATATGCATCATAGAAGTACTGCATGGAATCGCTTCTGAAATGCAGATACCTTTCCAGCTTGTCGGAATCAAGATAGTACTGTCCATGGAAATTTCTTGTTGCATACATCTTAGGATCGATCACCGGATCAAGTGTCTTAAATCCGAGAACGCCATACATATCCTTATACATTTCATAGGTGCTCACACGGCAGCTCTCACCACCACCAATGTTATAGATATGTCCCCAGAAGCTCTCGTCAAGAGTGCCCTCAGCATCAAAGGCTGCAAGGTTTCTCATTGCACGGCCGCTGTCTCTGTCAGAAGCATACTCAAGGACATTGAAAATGCAGTTGTGGAACTGGATTGCATCACGGATCTTGGCCATGGCAGGTCCGATGATTCCAGTCTGCCTAAGTGATACCCAGTAGTTTAGTCCGCTGTCGATAACATAGCGCTCTGCAGCAACTTTGGAAACCGCGTAGTAGTCGAACATACTGGGCTTTATGGGATCACCGACTCTTCCCCAGTGTATGGGCGGCATTCTGTCGCCGGTCTCCGCCACTGTTCCGATATAAACAAACTTGTAGGACTTTTCTTTGTTGCACTTTCTTATGGCATCAATCAGGTTCACGACCGAACCATAGTTGTTCTCCATAGCTTTCTTTGGATAGTAATCCGCAGCCGGTGAAACAAAAGCTGCAATGTGAAGTACCATGTCACTGTCAGCTACACAACCATATACATCATTTTTATTAAGCAAATCACCATAGCGGACTGACAGTCCTTCTTTACTGCTATAGCTGTCGAACAGATTATGGTTCTTTTCACTGTCTCTTACCAGTATCATCAAGTCATAAAGTTTACCTGTATCCGGAAGCATCTGCTTAAAGCTCTCAAAGCCCATGCCTCCGCCTGCTCCTGTCATAAATACAACAGGTCTTTTTACTGTGCTCATATTTATTCTCCCTTCATTCCTACCACGTTGGCTTTTCCATCAAGAACGTCTACGCAAAGCTTAATTGAATCACCGATTGCACTGTCAATGTCGTCCTCTTCTACATGAAGCGGAACACATCCAAGTTTTTTATCAATAAAGAGATTGCTGCACTGAAGGTCTGTGAACTTCACCATGTGAAGACCGCCCTGGATGTTGTTGGCTTCCTGCTCCTTCATAAGCTTTTTTCCGCCCTTGGCATACATCCAGTTGGGAATTGTGATAACCTTTCTGCCTTCGCAACCAAGATACTTATGGACGATTGCAAGCATCTCTTTCCAGGTCATGTTGTAATAGCCTATCGGGTAACAGTTCCCGCCTTTGTTGTATTCGATAGCCCCGGCCAGAGCCTGTCCGACCTGATGAACTGTCACCATTGTGGTTCCTCCCTTGGGATAGAGAGTGACATTCTTCATACCTCTGATCTGTTCTACAAGGAACACCCATACAGGCTTTCTTCCGGGCTGTGTTCCGAAGATATAGGGAAGTTCCAGAACTGCCACATCGAAATCTTTGTCAGCAAAAGACATAGCGACTTCCTCCTGATCAATTCGACTGCGAATGTATGGATGCCACTTTGTAAGTTCAAGTTCCGGTCTTGTCTTGGCGAAATAAGAGAAATACGATCCGCATATTGCCACGTGCTTCACGCCGCACTCTTTTGCAATGGCAAGTAGCCTCTTAAGAGGATCTATATTGTACTTTTTGAAAAGGTCATAGATTGGCGCAGGTCCTTCAACTCTCTCATCCACTCCGGCTGCAAATACAAAGCCCTCGCATCCATTCATATAAGCCTTGATTTCTTCATCCGACATTTCAAGATAGTTGCCGTATTCGATTTTCATTTCCGGAGGCAAAACTGCTCCCTGAGGAAGTGGAGGTAATGCAACAGATGTCACCTCATGTCCCCGCTCAATAAGTACCTTTGCTGCTTCGCTTCCAAGCAGTCCTGTTCCACCGATCATAAATACTTTCATTTTTACCTCTCCTTTGATCAAATTTATCAGCCGTTTATTCTTGTCATTTAGTTGCAGTTCAAATCTACTGTATGTATAATATAGACACCGTGTATTATTTACAACTTACAATATTGTTTAAAACGTCGTAAACAATACACATTTTGAAAATGTGTACTAAAGTAAATGTTTTTTCTAAATTTGTAAGGATTGGTGAGGAAAGAAAATGGCCACTAAGAATAACAGAAGAACACTCATAACAAAGAAAATTCTTAAAGAATCATTATTGGAGCTGATGCAGGAAAAGCCGGTCTCCAAGATCACGATAAAAGAAATCTGTGACCTCTCGGAAATGAGCCGGTCTACGTTCTACCTTCACTATCAGGATCAGTTTGAGCTCTTGAAAGACATAGAAAAAGAGGTCCTCGAAAAGACCTTCGAAAACCTCAGAAAGATCGACAGTCCCATGAACACCATGGAATCTATCGAAGCTTTTTTAAGTTACGTCAAAGAGCACAGAACTACGTTTGGAATACTGCTCTGCCAGCCCGAAAATGAACTCTTCCAGCAGAGCATAATTTCCAGTGTGCAGAAATATGTTCAGGAATCCGCTCCGGAGATTGATGAAATACCCACTGCCCGCTACGTCTACACCTTTATCATGTATGGCAGTCTCAATGTAATTAAGACCTGGATAGAGAATGGATTTGATGCTGATATCCATGCGTTAGCAGAAGTCATCTACCATTCATGCAATAACATTGCCCGGAGCCAGGCCTGAATTTGATCCCAGGGAACGTGGGCAGTGGCTC
>JAEEGH010018457.1_pt1 | contig 14750 bp, 14 predicted proteins | sample 9134181 | NCBI WGS metagenome assembly JAEEGH01 (sample SAMN16246544, study PRJNA631951) | gut metagenome | biome: gut microbiome; feature: rumen; material: DP-attached | host: Bos | place: Iran: Karaj | collected 2018-10 | reverse complement strand
ACCCATCAGGTAGAGTTCCTCGCAATCGGGACGGATGCCGTCAAGAAAACGCAAAAGTTTCTTTTCGCGCTTCTGGCTGTCCTCAAGTGTGGGAATGCCCAAATGGAAATCGGTGACGAAATAAACGGCCATCAGAGATTGATTTCGGATGCGCGGCGGATGAGTTCGGTGATGAGAGTGACGAGTTTCGGCCCCACGGCGTTCACGGCCTTGATGACTTCCTCGTGGGTGATGACGGTGGTTTGCTCCATCCCGTAGATGTTGCCCATGTCGGAAACGATGGACAGGCCGAAAACAGGTAACATACCTTGACGCGCCACGATGACCTCGGACGTAGTTGACATGCCGATGGTGTCGGCACCGATGATGCGGAAGTAGCGGCACTCGGCAGGCGTTTCGTAGGTCGGGCCGGAAGTGGCGCAATACACGCCGTGCTGCACCCAAATTCCTTTATCCAAGGCAATCTCGTCGGCCAGCTTGATGAGGCGCTTGTCGTAAGGCTCGCTCATGTCGGGGAAACGCTCGCCAAAACGCTCGTCGTGCCGACCAATCAAGGGGTTGGGCATCATGTGGATTTGATCGGTGATGATCATGATGTCGCCCACCTTGAAGTTCGGGTTGAGGCCGCCGGAAGCGTTGGAAACAATGAGGAACTGGATGCCCAAACGCATCATCATGCGGATGGGTAAGACAACCTCGCTCATGGGATAGCCCTCGTAATAGTGGAAACGGCCTCGCATGGCGATGACACGACGGCCTGCGACGGTGCCGAACAAGAGTTGTCCGCTATGCCCTTTCACCGTAGAGACAGGGAAGTGGGGCATGTCCGAGTAGTAAATCACATGCTCAACCTTGATGGCGCTTGCCAGTCCGTCCAATCCAGAGCCAAGCACGATGCCAACCTCAGGGTGGAAGTGGTTAGTTTTCTGGTTGATATACTCAACAATGGTGGATATTTTGTCGTACATAATTCAATATTTCTTCGTTAAACTTTTCTTCTTCGTGGAAGCGCACCACAATCGGCAAAGCTAACAGCGGCGCAGTTTCAAACTGACAAAGATAGGGAGAATTTGTCAATCGTGCAGCATCTTTTTCTGTGGTGACGATGATTTTCTTTCCGCCGCCAAGGTTCTCAAAGTGGTCCATGATGGTTTTTACATCATCTTTACTATAAGCATGATGGTCAGCAAAATGCAGAAAATCAACGGTTTTATAGCTTTTTTTCAATTCCTCGATGAAGGGTTTCGGGTTGGCAATGCCGCAAAAGGCCAAAACGGAATCGGCGTTTTCTGTGGAAATTTGTTTCGCGGCCTCATTCAAAGGTTGCAAGGGCTGATATTCCAAATAGGAGAAAAACACTTTCTGATGCGATTTTGGTTTCAATTTCTTGATAATCCGTTGTTTCTCGTTCTCGTCCAGTGTTTTCGGCGACTTGCTGACAATGATGATTTGGGCGCGTTGGGCGGCGGATTTCACATCGCGCAAAGTGCCGGCTGGAAACAAAAAATCGTCGCAGTAAAGATGCTGATATTCAGTCAGTAAAAGGTTCAATCCTACCTTGATTCTTCGATGTTGGAAAGCATCGTCCAAAAGATAAACATCGGGCGTGTTCCTGCTGCGAATCAGTTTCCTCATGCCATTCAAGCGGTCTTCGTCAACAACGACTTGAATATCAGGGAATTTGTTGAAATACTGCAAAGGCTCGTCGCCAACGGTCTCATAAGTGCTTTGATGGTCGGCGCGTTGGAAGCCTTTGGTCTTGCGCCCGTAGCCTCGACTCAATGTCGCCACGCGGTAATGCGGGTGCAATATATTAATAAGGTATTCCACCGTGGGCGTTTTTCCCGTCCCGCCTAGGTTGAGGTTGCCCACGCCAATGGTGGGATACTCAAACCGCAACGATTTCAAAATGCGCCAATCATAAAGTTTATGCCTGATAATGAGCACGATATGATACAAAAGCGATATGGGAAGCAGTAAAATTCTCATTGTAGGGGTCAAAATTAGACATTTTTTCCTAATTTTGAGCCTCAATTTTGAAAATATGACCGTAAAAGACATTCTGAACTGCATCACTGAGGTGGCGCCGCTGCAATGGCAGGAGAGTTACGACAATGCCGGCTTGCAAGTGGGCGACCTCAACGCCGAGGCGCATAAAGCCTTGATTTGCTTGGACATTACCGAAGAAATCGTCGATGAGGCCATTGCCAAAAAATGCGATGTAATCGTCAGCCATCATCCTCTGATTTTCCGTGGGATGAAGCACCTAACGCCTCAAACCTACATCGAACGTGCTGTGATGAAGGCCGTCAAACACGACATCGCTATGATTTCAATGCACACCAACTTGGACAACAGCTATTTAGGTGTAAGTCGCGTGCTGGCGGAACGGCTCGGCCTGAAAAACCTGCATCTCTTGCAGCCTTCTGTCAACGAGCCTGAAGTTTGCGGTTCAGGAATGGTCGGAGAGCTTGAAATGCCGATGGATGAAGTTGATTTCTTGCGTCTTGTGGCCTTTACAATCGACTCGCCCTGCTTGCGCCATTCGGCTTTGACGGGACGCAAAATCTGCAAAGTGGCGCTTTGCGGCGGCTCAGGGGTTCCTTTCATGGCTGATGCTTTGCGGAATCAGGCGGATGCCTACCTCACCGCCGACATCAAATACCACGACTTTTTCGTCCCCGAAGGGCGCCTGCTGTTGGTCGATGGCGGACATTTTGAGACCGAACAATTCACGAAAGAATTAATATATGGGCTGATTCGGAAAAAATTTCCTAACTTTGCAGCCGAAATCGCTGAAACAAGGACAAATGCGGTTTGTTATTTTGTAAGAAATTAGAAATCAATAATATGGCAAAGAAAGTGAATACAGAAGTCGCTGAGGCAGAGCAACCTGCCGAGGTGAAAGAGGTCAAAAAGACCGTGAAGAAGACCACTGCAAAGAAAGTGGAGGAAGCTCCTCAGGATGAAGAGGTTAAAGAGGAAAAGAAACCTACAAAGAAAGCTGCGGCACCCAAAGCCGAAGAGCCGGTAGCCGTTGAGGAGCCTGCCGATGCTGCCAAGCCAGCCAAGAAGGCCGCTAAACCCAAGGCCGAAAAGGTTGAAGAGGCTGAAAAAGTCGAAAAGGAAGAGGTGACTCCCGTCGTCGAAGAGGCAAAACCAGAAGAGGAAGTGAAAGAAGGGCCCCAAAAGCCCGTTGAGGATCCGATTGAAGTGAGCGTTGAGCAGAGGTTGGTGGCCCTCTACACCTTGCAACAGGTCGATTCGAAGGTGGACGAGATTCGCGCCTACCGCGGCAACTTGCCCTTAGAGATCCAGGACATGGAAGACGAAATCGCCGGCTTGGAAACGCGTATCGCCAACTTCAAGGAAGAGAGCAAAAAGCACCAAAAGGACATCTCGGACTACAAGATCAAAATCAAGGAAACGGAAGCCTTGATCAAGAAATATGAGGATCAACAGAACAACGTCCGCAACAACCGCGAGTATGATTCGCTGACGAAAGAGATTGAATATCAGCAATTGGACAACCAACTTTCAGAAAAGCGCATCAAGGAAATCACGACCAAGGACAATGAGTTGGCTGCCAAGGTTGCCGAGGCCCAAATGCGCCTCGCCGAGCTGAAGGCTTCGCTGAAGGAGAAGAAAGACGAGCTCCATTCGCTGGTGGAAGGCACCGAGAAGGAGGAGGAACAACTGCTCCAGCGTTCGGCCGAATGTGAGAAGTTGGTCGAAGACCGCCTTTTGGTGGCCTACAAGCGCATCCGCAAGAATGCCCGCAACGGCCTCGCCGTGGTCGGCATCTTCGATGAGGCTTGCGGCGGTTGCTTCAACCGTATCCCGCCCCAACACCAGTTGGACATTTGTTCGCACAAGAAAATCATCGTTTGCGAGTATTGTGGCCGTATCCTTGTCGACAAGGGTATCATCGCGCAGTACAACGCTTGATAGATTGAAATGCTAAAATGAAAGGCTGCCTTCGGGTGGCCTTTTCTCGTTTAGTAGCGCACCTTAATGGTGATGGCGAGGTTGTTTCGAAAGGCTTTGTGCGTGACAGGTTCGATGCCCAGCGTCCCAGCATCATAAAGGTATTGTTGCGCTAAGCCGTGTGACAACTCGTAAGCGAAATCGAAGGTAACGTCGAAGGTGATGGGCACGCTGATGCCGATGGAGGCTTTCTTGACGCTGCCGTCCGACTTGCCCAAGCCCAATGGACTGCCGTAATAGGCCGCACCCAATCTCAAATAGGAGGAACCCAACAGCCATTCGCTGCCCAAGCGGAAGTTGAAGGTCTTGCCGTAGGTGGCTTTGATGTCGTCGTTCAGGGCATCGTAGTCGTAGTCGGTAGCTCTGAATCGTGCCGCGCCGAAATTGGTGTATTCCGCATCGAAGCTGACCATGCCGCTTTGCCCGATGAAGAACACCATGCTCCCGACCCATTTCATGGGCTTGATGAAAGTGTACTCGTAGTGCGATTCTGGACTGATGTATTTCCTTGTAATTGAGAGGATTTCGGATTCCGTTTCGGTTTGCCAGGTTTCAGTGAAGGCATAAATGGTGGGCGAATGGAAAGCCCCGCCGAAGCGGAACCAAGAGCCGGCATGGTAGATGAAACCGACTTTGGCGTTGCCGCCCCAACCCGTCGAACGGAGGCTCTCGGTGAAGCTCCACTGGTTGAAACCGCTACTGGGGTCGGTGCCGTCGGGATGCGATTCTCTGAAAATCCGTTCTCCTTCTCGCTTGATGTGGGCCAAGTTCGCGCTAATGCCGACATACAGCTTGTCGAAATAGTTGAAACTGCCCGCAAAGGTCCATTCCTCGGAACGCCCCTTGAAATTAGAGTCCTGACCTTGCCAAAGATGGCCCTGAGGCACGGGAGAGCTATAAAAGTCGCCAATAGAATCTTGGTAGATGTCAATAAGATAGGTCTTCCATGCGGAAAAAATGTCCTCCGAGGCACTCTCTTCCAATTGAGTGATTGGAAGAAAAGAAGTATATAAAGGTCCATTATAGTCCTCTGGGTAATACTTGTCATGGATTTGGTTCAAGTAATTGTCGATCTTTGAGCTGGTCGGATTGATGCCCTTGCTCAAAGTGTGTATGTTGTAGTCGTTGACGCGCGTGAGGCCGATGCCGAATTGGGTGAAACGCAAAGGCCGGAAGTTGCTCCGCTGCTTGGCATTCACATAGCTGAGGCTGGGCAGGTTCATGCGAAACTTGTTGGCATTGTTGCTCGTCCCGTAATAGGTGGATTGCTGGAAGTTGTCCAACAACCCCGCCGTGATGGTGAGCTCATGGTTGCGATAGATGCCCATGCCCGCCGGATTGATGCAGATGGCGGTCATGTCGCCTCCTACCGCGCCCAAGGCGTTGCCCATGCCCAAGGCCTTGGCCGTGCCTTGGTAGAAGGTTTGCGAAAAGAGACAGGCATCATCGGAGCCTTGCGCGAAGGTCGCCGAAATGCAGAACAGGGAAAAAACTATGGTGATGATTCTCTTCATATTAACGAAAAAGACTACCTTTTGAATTGAACCGCAAAGGTAGTCTTTTATTGTCAAATTTGGCTATTCGGTTGAAATTTATCTTCTTCCGCCGCCCGAACTGCGTCCGCCGCCGCCACTTGAACTGCGACTTCCGCCTCCTGAACTGTGGCTGCCGCCCGAACTCGAGCTACGGCTTCCGCCGCTATAACTGCTGCCCGAACTGCGGCTTGAACTCGATGAGGAACTTCTCGAAGGCGAACTGCTTCTGTTGTAACTGCCGCTTGACGAGCTGCTCCTGTTGCTCGATGAACTGGGTCTGTTATAGCTGCCGCTGTTGGAGCTGCTTCTGTTGGTGGTCGTCGCTGAAGCCGAGCGGGATGAGGACGAGCCTTGCGGACGAACATATTCCGAGCTGGAACGCGATGGGCGGTTGCTGCTGGGCGAGGTGTAGCTCTGGCGCTCACTGGTTTGGTTGCCCGTGCGGGCGCTGGCTGAGCCGTTGGAGTTGCTTGTCGGACGGCTTGCCGCGACACTGCCCGTGCGACCGCTGGTGCCAGCTGTAGGTCTGTTGCTCACGGTCGGTCTGCTGCTCGCGGTGGGTCTGTTGGCGCTAGTGCCTACACGGCCTTCCGATGTGGCGCCCGTGGTGGGACGGCTCGACATGCTGCCCGGAGTTCTGCCGCCGTCGCTTCCGCTGACGGTGGCACGACCCGACATGCTGCCTCCCGTGCTACCACCTTGGTCAGGCAGGCGCGAGCTCATCGAGCCACCAGTGCCGGTGCTGCCGTGTCTCACGCTGGCCACATAGTTGCTTAAGCTGCTACCGCCGCCACCGTTTCCGCCATTTCCGCCGTGATGATGGCCGCCACCGCCGTAATAGTCATTGTGGTAGTAGTGGTGGTGGTGATGGTAATGATGATGGTAGCCATAGCTCCAGTAAGGATCCCAGCCCCAGTAGGAATAGTAATAGGGATAGCCCCAGTAGGTGTAGGGATACCAGTAGTAGCCCCAGTAGCTTCTCCAATACGGGCGGTAGCCCCAGCCGATATAGAAGCCCGGGTAGTAGTCCCAATAGAAGGGGTCGTAGCTGTTCACGTACACGTAGGTGGAGCCGCTGCCACAGCTGCTGGTGTAATAGTCGTCGTAATAGTCTCTCGTCGAGGAGGCTTGCGTGCCGAAACGCTTGATGCGTGCAGCAAAGTCGGCATCGTAATACGTCTCGGTCGTGGTGTACACCACACCGTTCGTGTCGGTCACCGTCTCAGTGGTCTGATAAACGGGTTCGGCATTGCTGACGTAGTTTTTGCTGTCGGAATAGTAGGTTTGGTAGTCATATTCCGAGTTGCTGCTGATTTTGGGGCTCACGTAGGAGCCGTTGCTGGTGGTCATGTGACCGCCCGTGTTGCCGTATGGCGAGTAGTAGGTGTCGTCTTTGGCCGTTTTCTGATTCGTCGAGCAGCTGGCGAGAATCAGAGCAATGATCGGTATTAATCTTAATGCTTTCATTGTATGTGTGATTTTTTTGTTTGTTTTCCAAAGGGTCTGTTGAACGTCTGAAACCTTACAAATTTCGTACCAAAAATTGATTTTTCCGAGGCTTATTCCAATTTGATGACTCTTCCGTCGCCTTCACATTCCTGGACAATCCACGGGTTGCCCCTATAATACACGTTTCCAATGCTATAGAGCCAAACGGTGAGCTTGGTCGTGGGATAAACATAGGCATCGTTGGTGGAGTTTGACTTCACCCTCACAAAGATGGATTTGAGGTTCTCGGCATGGACGACCCCATAACTCCTCATGATGATGTCGGTGTAGGCTGCCGTGCCGCTCAGTGTGACCTCCGAAGTGCCATTGCCGAAGATGCATTTCACCACGTCGCAGTTGAAAGGCAGGTCGATTTTGCCGCAGCCCTCGTTGATGTTGAGGTGGAAAGTCTTGATGGGTATCGTGTCGATGTCGAGGCCGGTGGAGTCGATGCTGAGTTCCATGAAGCCGCGAAGGGTGTCGAGGCCGATGAGGTCGCCGATGGAGGCATAGTTGATGGTGAGTAGGTTGTCGTAATACACGGTCAAGTCGATGCTGTAGTCGAAGCTGCGGAGCCAGTTGAAGTCGTTCTTGTTCTTGATGACCAACGTGTCGCCTTCAATCTCGGTGGTGATGTTGTCGATGAGGTTCTCGGGGCAGGTAAGCTCCAAGTGTGGATGGTCGCTCTGTATCAGCTTGACGTTCACATTGTTGTACATGGAGATGGTGTTGAACGTGTGCCCAAGCTCACGTTGCTCCGTGACGGGCTTTCCGTTGTTGAAGAGCCGGTCGACCTTGCTGCACGAAACGGTCAGCAGGCTAACGAGGAAAAACAGGATTGCGACGTTGTTTCTTTTCATGACGGGGTAGATAATATTTGTGCTGGATATGATAGCCGATGCCAAAACTGATGAAGTCGGCCTTGATGTCGTAGGTGGTGAAGGCGAGAGTGGCAAACAGGTTGTCGGTGAAATAGTAGCGCACCGCCACCTTCTGGTAGAACAGGAAGGCCTTGGCGAACAGCGCCTCGTTGTTGCGCAGGCCGGCGTTGAACATGAAACTGACGCGGTCGAGCATCATCTCATACGAAACCAGCAGACTGACCTCCGTTTTCCAATCGGGATGGGTGATTTTGCTGCTGTTGTCGATGACCACCTCCGTGCCAAGGCCCAACCGGTCGCGCTCGGTGAGCTGGAACATGAAGTTGGCGGCCAGGTCGTGAACGAAAAAGTATTGGTGTGTGCCATATTGCTGGCTCATGTCCTTGAATCCCAATGTGTATTGGTAGTCGGTGACGAAATGCCGCTTGCCGTCGAACTCGAAAAGGTAGTTCTTTGGGCGCAACTTCTTGTCAATCTGAGCCTTGGGCGGTGTCAAACACCACGACAGCCCCGTGGCCACGCTGAAGATGTTGATGCCCATATTGGGCGTGCGGGTGGCGCCGTTCGAGAAGTGGGTCAGGCCTATGGAAGTCACCCAGTGCAGGCGTTCGATGATGCGCTGCCGGTATTCGAAAGAGAGGTTGATGGCCGCGTTGACGTGCGACCCGATGGCATAGTTGTGGAAGTTCTCCTTCGGGTCGAACTTGTTGGTGAGAAACGACACGCCCACGCCCAACTTGAAGGTCAGTTTGCTGTTTTCGTTGGGCGTGATGGGGAAGTTGATGAAAGGATAGAGGGCAAACACCTTGCCCAACTCGGCGGAGATGCTGTCGTTGCCGAAACTGGAGTAATAGAAGGTGAAGCCCATGGAGGGGTAGTTGTGCAGCACTTCCCAACGGTGCTCGCCGTATGTGTTGCGGTGGAACGACAACTCGTAGGCGGGCGTGTGGCGGCTGTAACGTCCTAAGGCTGAGTGGAATTCGTCGTTCTGGAAATACATGTAACCAAAATGCATCCGCGCCTCAATCGCATAGTTTCTGTGGCTGAGTTGGGCCTCTGCCGTTTTCCCTATTAATAATAAGGTGAGCAGGACGAAAAGGATATGGCTTTTTTGTCGTTCCATTTGAGCCGCAAAGGTACAAAAACTCTCATAATCCTTGGATAGTATTTCTTTTGTCACAAAACCAGCAAAACAGACAAAACTTGTTTTGAAAACAACGGCTCACAACCGATTCGCCGTTGCAACGTTGCCCTGGCAGCCCGAAAAAGTTCAAACGGCATCCGAAAGGATGCATCGAAAAGGAGCCGGTTGGCGACTTTTTGTGCCAATATTGTTTTGAAGGTTTTGACCGTTTTGTGACCAAAAAAGCATATTTTTGCATTCTCAAATAATCATAATATGGACGAAAGACTACAAGCCTTCAAGCGACTACTGGATATCATGGACGCAGTGCGGGCGGGCTGCCCGTGGGACAGCACCCAAACCATCCACAGCCTGCGCCACCTCACCATCGAGGAGACCTACGAACTCAGCCAAGCCATCCTCAACGACGACCTCAACGAGGTGAAAAAGGAACTCGGCGACCTCATGCTCCACCTCGTCTTCTACGCCAAGATAGGGCAGGAGCAAGGCGCCTTCGACATTGCCGACGTGCTCAACGGCATCTGCGACAAGATGGTGGTGCGTCATCCGCATATCTTTGGTAATGAGCACGTTGAGAATGCTGAGCAGGTGGAGCAGAACTGGGAGAAAATCAAGCTGGAGCGCGAGCACAACCGCAGTGTGTTGGGCGGCGTGCCCGAAGGTCTGCCCTCGTTGCTGAAAGCCTATCGGATGCACCAGAAGACCGCCGGCGTGGGCTTCCGTTGGCCGAGTGCCGAGCAGGCTTGGCAAAAGGTGGAGGAAGAGAAGAAGGAGCTTTTTGCTGAGTTGCAAAAGCCCGACAACACCGAACGCATTGAGGAGGAATACGGCGACTTGCTCTTTGCCTTGGCGGCATATGGCATCTACATCGGCGTGAATCCCGATGACGCCCTGGAGAAAACCGACAAGAAATTCCGTGAGCGTTTCAGCTATGTGGAACAGCGTGCCCGCGAGCAAGGCAAAGGCGTGCAGCACCTCAGCCTCGACGAAATGATTGCTTATTGGAAGGAAGCGAAGACGAATTAAAATATTGTGTGTCTTTGCGCAAATCATCTTGTTTTTCGATGTTTTTGTTTATTTTTGCACCGTATTAAGAAAAACAGTCATGACCGCAATCGAATTACAAACCGACACGATGCAACTGCTTCAGCAGTTCGACAAGACCGACACTTCACTTTGGAAGAAGATACTTGATGCAATCGTCTCCATTTACCAAGATGAGGCAAGACAACAGGCTCAGAAGCGTGCCGAACAAAAGGCAAGAATCCGCGAAATGGTTGGCGTTTTCGAGGAATGTGCTACTGACGACTGGAAACAAGCCAAGGAAGAGTATCTCACCGAGAAATACGCCCGACAATGAGAGTTTTCATCGATACCAATGTTTTTCTTGATTTGCTTTGCAAACGAGAAGGTTTTTTCGCCGATTCGCTTAGTGTCTTTGACCTTGCTGTTGATGGGAGAATTGAACTTTTGATTTCGGATTTGAGCATTGCCAACATTAAATATATTACCAGAAAAGACTTCTCTGTTGACAAGTTCTATGAAGTCATTTCTGTTTTCCGGCCTTTGTTCACCATAGTTCCTGTAGGCGAAACAGCCGTGGACGAAGCTCTTGCATTGAAAGATAGAGATTTTGAGGACGCTTTGCAATATTTTTCGGCTAATCAGGCTCATTCCGATTATTTGCTTACACGAAACATCAATGACTATGGTTTTGCCTCGATGATAGTCTTGACACCCTCGGATTTTCTCAAGCGTTGCTTCCCTGCAGCCACATGACAAAAAAATCCCCATTTTTTCTTGCACCAAACTTTTTTTGTTATATTTGCAGCGCATTTTGTGTGCAATTTGAATCAAATCAATTCACTTAATACTAACCTAAATTCAATCAAAATGAAAAAAGTATCTTTACTTATCGCGATGATTGCCTTCGTTTGCGGCAATGCTTTCGCTCAGATGCATTTCGATTTCAACGACTGCCCCGCAGGCGCTAAAATCGCTCAAACCCTCGGTGACCCGTGGACCACTTGGAGCAACGCTCCCGGCAGTGCTGAAGATGGTGTCTTTGGCGAGGCTGGTGGCACTATGGCTGCCCACTTCACCTATGGCAACGACCAAGTTGTCCAACTTGGCGACCACTCAACGGGTGTCTACGACCTCGAATTCGATGCCTTTGTTCCTCAAGGCAAGAACGGTTACTTCAATGTGTTGCACCATTTTGCTGGTAGCAACAGCACTTGGGCCATGCAGGTTTACATGCACATGACCAACGATGGTCAGAACTCGACCCAAGCTCCTGGTCACGGCACCGTGCACGCTGGTAGCAATGGTACCTGCGACCTGCCTTGCGTCTATGACGAATGGATGCACTTCCGCGTCCATGTCGATGCCGACAACGACGTTGCCCAACTTTACTTCAATGTGGTTGGTCAATCTGAAGAACTCTATGCCGAATGGCAGTGGAGCATGGACAGCTTCGGTGAGAACCAAGCTGACCGCGTCCTCGGCGCCATGGACTTCTTCCCGCCCGAGAATGCCGCTACCTCTGAGTACTATCTCGACAACCTCGAAGTCACGCTGCAGAGCAATGACGAGGTGCTGATCTTCGACCCCTTCGAGGACTACACCGTGGGTAACAAGATTGCCCAAGACGCTATCGCTCATGGTAACGACTGGTGGACCACTTGGAGCAACGCTCCCGGCGGTGCTGAAGACGGCGTTGTTGCCGACTTCGACGGCACCCAGTGCGGTCACCTGACCTATGGCAACGACCAGGTCCTCCTCCTCGGCGACGAAGAGAACGGTAACTACGACCTCGAGTTCGACATCCTTGTCCCCGAAGGCAAGAATGGTTACTTCAACATCCTGCACCACTTTGCTGGTGCCAACAGCACTTGGGCCATGCAGTGCTATCTGCACATGACCAACGATGGTCAGACCTCAACTCAGGCTCCTGGTCATGGCACCATTCACGCTGGTAGCAACGGCACCGCCGATGTGGCTTGCGTTTATGATGCTTGGATGCACTTCCGCCTGAATGTGGACACCGATAACGACATCGCTCGTTACTACTACACCGCTCCTGGCGAAGAAGAGATTCTCGTTTGCGAATGGCAATGGAGCTTGGACAGCTTTGGTGAGAACACCGTTGGTCGTACCCTCGGTGCCATGGACTTCTTCCCTCCCGAGAATGCCGCTACCTCTGAGTACTATCTCGACAACTTCAGCTTCAAGAAGATCGGTGGCGAAAGCGCTCCTGAGCTCACCATCACTCCTGCTGAAGTCACTGAAGAACTCGGTGAAGACGACATGACCACCGTTGAGGTTACCATTGATAACAGCGGTAACTCCATCGGTGACTGGGCTGGCTGGCTCGACTTCGGTCAAGGTGGCGCTGGTTCACAAACCGCCGACCTCTACTACCACAATGGTGAAGAAAGCCAAGGCATTGGTTCCGATGCTGCTTACAGTCGTGAGATGGGTATCCGTCTGCCTGCTACCGCTTATGCTGGTGCTGCTATGGGTATGAGAATCGTTTCTGCTCAATACCTCGTTGGTTCACAATATCAAGCTGCTGACCACAACTACACCTTCCGTATCTATGGTCAAGGCCTCCACAACCAACCCGGTGAACTCCTCGCCGAAAAGACCATCAACTCCACTGCTGCTGGTACTTGGATTACTGCTACCTTCGATGAGCCTGTTTACATGACGGGTCAAGCCATGTGGGCTACTGTTTCTCTCGAACAGAATGCTGGTGAATATCCTATGAGCATGGACGGTGGTGAATATGGTGAAGAGCAAGACGGTAACTGGCTCAGCACCAGTGGCAACAGCTTTAGCCACTGCTACAGCGCTGGCAACTTCGGTGGTGCTTGGTTGATCACCGTCAACTGCGAAGGTGAACTTGTTCCCGCCACTTGGGCCACCATCGACAAGACCGAAGGTGCCATCATGGGCGGTCAGAGTGAGACCATCACCCTCAGCATCAATTCCATCGGCCTCAGCATGGGCTCGTCCTACAGTGCTGATCTTATCATCAACACCAACGATGCTAACCTGCCTCAGGCTGTTATCCCTGTGGTTCTGGATGTCACCGATGGCGTGGAAGAGACTGTCGCCCAATTGGCCAGCATCTATCCTAACCCCGCCACTTCGATGGTCACCCTCGAAGGCGAGAACCTCAACAGCGTGGCTATCTACAATGTGGCTGGCCAGCTCGTCCGCGTGGTGAAGCTTGACAATGTGGTCAACACCATCGACATGAATGTTGAATCTGGTGTCTACTTCTTCAGCGTGTACGACAACAATGGCAACAACAGCGTCCAACGCGTTGTCATCGTGAAGTAAGTTATTCCTATGGGAACAAAAAAAACCGCCTCATTTGAGGCGGTTTTTTTATTTGGTCATTTCAGCCATGAGAATAGCGCCAGCCACGGCGGCGTTGAGCGACTCGGTCATGCTGCCTCTTGCGCGTGGGATGGTGACGGGATGCGTGATGCAAGGCAGCACTTCTTTGCGGATGCCGTGCGACTCACTCCCGATGACGAGGATACCTCCGGGTTTGGCTTGCATCTGGAACAGGTCTTCGCCTTCCAATAGGGCACCATAAACGGCCTTGCCAGCGTCCTTGGCTTGTTCGAGATAATCGGGCAAATCAGCCTTCCATACCTTCATCCTAAACAGCGATCCCATGGTGGCTTGAACCGTCTTTGGGTTCCATAGCTCTACGGAATCATTGCTGCAAATCACATCATGGATGCCAAACCATTCGGCGGTGCGGATGAGCGTGCCCATGTTGCCTGGGTTGGCGATGCCGTCCAAGGCGAGCACAAGTCGCGATGTGGTATTGATTTCGCTTTGCTTCGGGATTTTCACGACTGCTAGGATGCCAGGCGGTGTGTCTTGTCCACTCATTTGCTCCATTTGTACTTCGCTCACGATTTCAGCCTCGGCAAAAGACGGATAGTCGGAGAGGAAGGCTTCGGTGGCATATAATCCCACGGTCTCGAAATCGGATTTCAACAGTTCCTCTGTCATCTTGCGTCCTTCCACAACGAAGCAGCCAAGTTCCTTGCGGAATTTCTGTTGGCGGAGAGAGGCAATTTGTTTTATGGTGTTCTTGGTGATCATGTAGGCAAAAATACAAAAAAGGCTGTCCCAATAATGGAACAGCCCCACAAAATTATGAAAAAGTTCAATCTTATTCAGCAAAAACGTTGAAGTCGATGTCGACAGCCACTTCCTTGTGGAGTCTGATCTTGGCGGTGTAGTCGCCCACTTCCTTGATGGCGTCTTCGTTGAGAACGATGTTCTTGCGGTCCACTTCGATGCCGGTGGCTTCCTTGATGGCGTTGGCAATCATGATGTTGTTGACCGAGCCGAAAATCTTACCCGTGGCGGCAGCCTTGGCGGGGATTTGCAGCTTCAGGCCTTCCAAAGCCTTGGCTTTCTCGGTGGCTTCGTCCTTGATCTTTTGCTCCTTATGAGCCTGCTGGCGCATCTCTTCGGCCAAGATCTTGCGGTTGCGCTCGGTGGCCAGAATAGCCATGCCCTGCGGGATGAGGTAGTTGCGGCCGTAGCCAGCCTTCACGGTGACGATGTCGTTCTTATATCCTAAGTTGGTGACGTCTTGTTTCAGAATGATATCCATGTCTTTTCCTCCTTCAAATTATTTCAAACAATCTGCTACGAATGGCATCAGGGCGAGGTGAC
>JAEEGH010018456.1_pt1 | contig 14751 bp, 9 predicted proteins | sample 9134181 | NCBI WGS metagenome assembly JAEEGH01 (sample SAMN16246544, study PRJNA631951) | gut metagenome | biome: gut microbiome; feature: rumen; material: DP-attached | host: Bos | place: Iran: Karaj | collected 2018-10 | reverse complement strand
TGAACATGATATTCGGCACGGCGTTCAGATTCACGGCGATCAGGATACTCAAGGCGATACGAAAGCACGGCCACAACCTAAAGCATGTCCTGATGGTCGGCTACAGCCGCGCGGCGGAGGGGTATATTAGGCGACTCAAGGCTTATCCCGAGTGGGGCTATCAGATCCACGGAATCCTCGACGACGACATGGCCGTCGGCACGCGCTACAAGGGCGTCGAGGTCATCGGTTCGGAGCTCGACCTTGAGGACTTCATTGAAAATAACGACTTCGACGAGATCGTTATATCGCTCTCCATCGACGAATATGAGAAACTCGAACGTATCGTGAGCATCTGCGAGAAGTCGGGCATTCACACGAAGTTCGTGCCCGACTACGGCACCATGGTTTCGACCGTGCCTTACATTGAGGACCTGTACGGACTGCCGGTCATCAACATCCGCAACGTGCCGCTCACGAACACCTTTAATATCGTGATAAAGCGGCTGATCGACATCGTCGGATCGATCGTCGCGCTGGCGATATTCGCGATACCCATGCTCGTCATCGCGATCGCGATAAAATGCGGATCGAAGGGTCCGATCATTTACAGGCAGCTGCGGGTCGGCAAGCACGGCAAAGAATTTTACATGTACAAATTCCGCTCGATGTACGTCGAGGATAAGGAAAAAGAGAAATCCCAGTGGACTCACCGCGGCGACAGCAGGGTAACGCGCATAGGCAAGTTCATCAGGAAAACGAGTCTCGACGAGCTTCCGCAGCTCTTTAACGTGCTCGCGGGACAGATGAGCCTCGTCGGACCGCGTCCCGAGCGACCGCAGTTCGTTGAGAAGTTCCGCGAGGAAATACCGCGCTACATGGTCAAGCATCAGGTGCGCCCCGGCATGACCGGATGGGCCCAGATCAACGGTTACAGAGGCGACACTTCGATCAAGCGCCGCATCGACCACGACCTGTATTACATCGAGAACTGGACGCTGGGACTGGATATAAAGATACTGTTCCTTACACTGTTCAAGGGATTTATCAATAAAAACGCGTATTGAAACAAGGCGCCCGACAGGGTGTCCGTCACCATAAAATGATGACAGGCACCGGGATTGACAGGCGCCCGGAAAGGAAAAAATGGCAACAGACGACATCATCAAGGATGACAATAACGAATACGAGGACATTTGCTACATGTGCAGACGTCCCGAGTCGGTGGCGGGCAAGATGCTCAAGATGACCGGGAATATGTGCGTCTGCCGCGACTGCATGCAGAAGACCTTCGACATGATGAGCGGCGGCGACAATCCGCTCGGCGACATGGGCTTCGGCCTGTTCCCAGGCATGGGCTTCCCCGGAATGCAGATACAGGACATTCCGAAGAGCCAGCGCCTGCGCAAAAAGGCCAAGCCCGAAACTGCGGGCGCGGCAGGCGGTGAGGACGCTGCGGAAGCGCCCGTGTTTGACTTCAGGAAGCTCCCGCCCCCGCACAAGATCCGCGAGAAGCTCGACGAGTACGTTATCGGGCAGGACCGCGCGAAGAAGATCATTTCCGTCGCGGTCTACAACCATTACAAGCGCGTCACGAAGGACGCGGCGGGCGATATCGAGATCGAGAAATCGAATATGCTGATGATCGGTCCCACCGGCTGCGGCAAGACCTATCTTGTGCAGACCCTGGCGAGGATCCTGAACGTTCCGCTCGCGATCACGGACGCGACCTCGCTCACCGAGGCCGGATACATCGGCGACGACGTGGAGAGCGTTCTCTCGAAGCTCCTTAAGGCTGCGGACAATGATGTTGAGCGCGCCGAGAGCGGCATCATTTTCATCGACGAGATCGATAAGATCGCAAAGAAAAAGAATACGACAAGCCGTGACGTCAGCGGTGAATCCGTGCAGCAGGGTCTCTTAAAGCTCCTCGAAGGCGCGGACGTCGAGGTGCCCGTGGGTGCGAGCAGCAAGAATGCGATGGTTCCGATGACCACGGTCAATACTAAGAACATCCTCTTTATCTGCGGCGGTGCGTTCCCGGATCTCGAGGATATCATCAAGCAGCGCCTCAGCAAGCAGAGCTTTATCGGCTTCAACGCCGACCTTAAGGATAAATACGACAACGATCCCGACATCCTTGACAAGGTAACGAACGAGGATCTGCGCGAGTTCGGCCTGATCCCCGAGTTTATCGGACGTCTGCCGATCGTTTATTCGCTCAAAGGCCTCGACGAAGCTATGCTGATCAAGATCATGCGCGAGCCGAAGAACGCGATCCTGAAGCAGTATCAGAAGCTTCTTGCGCTCGACGAGGTGGACCTCGAATTTGACGAGGATGCGCTCGCTGCGATCGCGAAGAAAGCATTGGAAAAGAAGACCGGCGCGCGCGGACTGCGCTCCATTATCGAGGATTTCATGCTCGACATCATGTACGAGATCCCGAAGGACGACGCGATCGGACGCGTGTTCATTACCGCCGACTATATCGAAGGCAAGGGCGGTCCGAGGATAGAGATGCGCGGACAGGCGCGGCTTTCGGCCCCACAGGCGATGCAGATTTCGGCGGGCGAATGATAAAAAATGCTTGCATTTTTCATTGAATGACTGTAATACATTAATAATGGTGGGTTTATAATAACAATCCGGAGGAAAGTACTATGATCGACTTAAAATTTTTACGCGAAAATCCTGAAATCGTTAAGCAGAACATCAGGAACAAGTTTCAGGATGCGAAGCTTCCGCTGGTAGACGAAGTTATCGAGATCGACGCAAAGCGCCGCGCTACGCAGCAGGAGGCAGACGATCTCCGCAACAAGAGAAATCAGATCTCGAAGCAGATCGGCGCGCTGATGGCGCAGGGCAAGAAGGAAGAGGCCGAAGAGGTTAAGAAGCAGGTTGCCGAATTCGGTTCGCGCCTCACCGAGCTTGAAGGCGAACAGGTTAAGCTCGAAGAGGAAGTTACGAAGCGCATGATGATCATCCCGAACATCATCGATCCTTCGGTTCCGATCGGCAAGGACGACAGCTGCAATGTTGAGCTGGAACGCTTCGGCGAACCCGTTGTTCCCGATTTCGAGATTCCTTATCATACAGAGATCATGGAAAAACTCCATGGAATAGATCTGGACGCCGCACGCCGCGTGGCAGGCAACGGCTTCTACTACCTGATGGGCGACATCGCGAGACTGCATTCCGCAGTCATTTCCTATGCGCGTGATTTCATGATCGACAGGGGATTCACCTACTGCGTACCGCCTTTCATGATCAGAAGCGACGTTGTTACCGGCGTTATGAGCTTTGCCGAGATGGACGCCATGATGTACAAGATCGAAGGCGAAGACCTCTACCTCATCGGAACCAGCGAACACTCGATGATCGGTAAATACATTGACACCATCGTACAGGAAGATACGCTTCCTCACACTCTGACCAGCTATTCACCCTGCTTCCGTAAGGAAAAGGGCGCGCACGGCATCGAGGAGCGCGGCGTTTACCGTATCCACCAGTTTGAGAAGCAGGAAATGATCGTCATCTGCAAGCCGGAAGACAGCATGACCTGGTACGACAAGCTCTGGAAGAACACGGTTGACCTGTTCCGTTCGATGGATATCCCTGTCAGAACGCTCGAATGCTGCTCGGGTGACCTCGCAGACCTCAAGGTGAAGTCCTGCGACGTAGAGGCATGGTCGCCCCGTCAGAAGAAGTACTTCGAAGTTGGTTCCTGCTCGAACCTGGGCGACGCTCAGGCAAGACGCCTTAAGATCCGCGTAGTCGGCGAAGGCGGCAAGTACTTTGCACATACACTTAACAATACTGTTGTTGCTCCGCCCAGAATGCTCATCGCATTCCTCGAGAACAATCTCAATGCGGACGGCAGCGTGAATATCCCGAAGGTTCTGCAGCCTTACATGGGCGGCAAGACCAAGATTGAGCCTTAAGAAAGGAAATACTATGAAAGTTAGAAGCAGATACGCTCCTTCGCCCACAGGCAAGATGCATGTCGGAAATCTGCGTACAGCGCTGTACGAGTTCCTCATTGCGAAGCATGCCGGAGGAGATTTCATACTGAGGATCGAGGATACCGATCAGGGCCGCTTTGTAGAGGGCGCGACCGATATCATTTACAGGACTCTGGCCGAGGCCGGTCTGGTACACGACGAGGGTCCCGATAAGGACAAGGGCTTCGGCCCCTACGTACAGAGCGAGCGCGTTAAGTCCGGCCTGTACATGAAGTACGCGAAGCAGCTCGTTGAGAAAGGCGCCGCATACTATTGCTTCTGCAGCAAGGAGCGCCTTGAGTCGCTGACATCGACCGTCGGCGGCGAGACGATCACCCATTACGACAAGCATTGCCTGTCCCTCAGCAAGGAAGAGGTTGAGGCAAAGCTGGCAGCAGGTGAGCCTTTCGTCATCAGACAGAACATTCCCCGCGAGGGCACCACGACCTTCACGGACGCCAATTACGGCGATATCACGATTGAGAATTCGGAGCTCGACGATCAGATCCTGATCAAGTCGGACGGCTTCCCGACCTACAATTTTGCCAATGTCATCGACGATCACCTGATGGAGATCAGCCATGTGGTACGCGGCAATGAGTACATTTCCTCAACGCCCAAGTACACCAGGCTGTATCAGGCGTTCGGCTGGCAGGAGCCCACTTACGTGCATCTTCCGCTGATCACGAACGAGGAGCATCAGAAGCTCTCGAAGCGTAGCGGACACTCGAGCTTCGAGGATCTGATCGAGCAGGGCTTTGTGGCTGAGGCGATCGTTAATTTCGTAGCGCTTCTGGGCTGGAGCCCCGCGGACAACCGCGAGATCATGAGCCTGCAGGAGCTTATCGACGAGTTTGACTACACGAAGATCAGCAAGTCTCCCGCTGTGTTTGACATGGTGAAGCTCAGATGGATGAACGGCGAGTACTTAAAGGCGATGGATCCCGAGAAATACTATCCGCTCGCCCTGCCCTACGTGGAGAAGGCTGTGACACGCGACTGCGACAAGAAGGCGATCGCAGATCTGGTAAAGACACGTATCGAGACGCTCTGCGACATCCCGGACATGATCGATTTCTTCGAGACACTGCCCGACTACGATGTCGAGATGTATACTCACAAGAAGATGAAGACGAATTCCGAGAATTCGCTTGAGACTCTTCGCGAGCTGCTGCCTAAGCTTGAGGCGCTCGATTCTTTCACGATGGAGAATCTGCCTGAGCTGGTAGCGAAGTACGTGGAGGAGAAGGGCATCAAGAACGGAATCGCGCTCTGGCCTCTGCGCACCGCGGTTTCCGGCAAGCAGATGACGCCCGGCGGAGCCTACGAGATAATGACGATCCTCGGGAAAGAGGAGTCTCTGGCAAGAATCCGCAAGGGTATTGAAAAGTTAGAAAAGGTTCAGTAACCGGTTCGAGTTACGGCGTGAGCGGCAACGAGTAAAACTTCCGGAGACGCGCTCTCGCTTCGATTACGGACGCAGCGGACACTAAGCGCCCTCTCGCCGAACCTGCGAGAGGGACGTTCGCTCTGACCTCAGCCCGCGTTTCACGCTTCTGCCCCAGTCATAGGCATCTGCGCAAGACTTACAGTCTTGGCAGCTGCCTATAGCCTGTGGCACCGGCTTCGCCGGGCTGAGGTTCGAGCATCACTCGCAAGTGCCGGCGTCCTCTACGAGTCCCGGAAGTTTTCTCTGCGGCGCTCACGCCTGTGACAAGGAAAGTCAAATCGAACAATTCTTTTTATCATTTATCATTTTCAAATCCCGGTTTGGACAACAAGTGAATAGGGAGAGACTCCGTAGCACGAGGATCGGAGTTTATTTACGTAGGCGGCTGTCAGGGCGTCATGCTTGGAAAATAGGAGGTTTGCGCAGGAGAAGGAGCGCGTAGAGTCTGGAAAAAGGAGGGGGTAAATTCTTGCAATTGAATAAGGCGCAGCGAATGGCCGCGGAACATGGCGAGGGAGCCATGCTGGTCCTGGCGGGGCCGGGATCGGGGAAGACGGCGGTCATCACCGAAAGGGTCAGGTGGCTCGCGGAGCACAAGAAAGTGCCGCCGGAGCGCATTTTGGTCATCACATTTTCAAGGGCCGCGGCTGTCGAAATGAAAAAGCGGTTCGAAAAACTTACATCACATCAGTATTCTTCTGTTAATTTCGGAACATTTCACGCGATATTCTTTAATATCATCAAAACCGAATCACATTACGATCAAACAAACATAATAAGCGAGTCGGAGCGCTGCCGGATAATCCGGGAACGTGTGCATGAACTGCGCATTAACACCGTCAAGGAGCGGGAGCTTATCGAGCAGGTCTCGTCCGCCATCAGCGCGGTAAAATCGGGCAGTGTAAGGCTGCGCGATATGCGTGTGCATCCGCTCAGCGGCGAAGAATTCGGGGATATTTACAGGACTTACTGCGATTATCTGGCGGGCGAAGGGAAGCTCGATTTTGACGACATGATGACCAAGTGCGACGCGCTGTTCGAACAGTCGCCCGAGACGCTCCGCGCCTGGCAGGAGAAGTACAGCTATATCCTGATCGACGAATTCCAGGACATCAACGCGCTGCAATACCGGCTCGTGAAGCTGCTCGCGCTGCCCGAGAACAATATTTTCGCTGTCGGCGATGACGACCAGTCGATCTACGGCTTCCGCGGGGCGCGGCCGGACTTCATGTTTGAATTCGAGCGCGATTTCAAAGGCTGCCGGCGGATCCTGCTCGGCGTGAATTACCGCTCGTACTCCGAGATTATTGAGCCCGCCGTGAATCTGGTGAAGCACAACAAAAAGCGTTTTGCCAAGAGACTCGAGAGCAATGCGGGCAAGGGCGGAACCTGCGCATACATGCGCTTCGAGACGCTGGAGGAGGCGAACCTGCACATCGCGAACGCGCTGCAAAAGCGCAAAGATTCAGGGCGGAAGCTCTCGGACGTCGCGGTGCTGTTCCGCATGCGCCATGAGGTCACGGGGCTGCACAGACTGCTGAAAAAGCGGAACATCCCGTGCAGGCTCGGCGAAAAGCTGCCGTGCATCTTTGACCACCTGATCGCGGAGGACCTGGTCTCATACCTTCGGCTGGCTCGCGGCGAGCACACCCGCGCGGAACTGTTGCGCGTGATCAACAGGCCGAACCGGTACGTGACGCGGCAGAGTGTGCAGGCGGCGGGAAGTATGGCGCACAACTCGGAAGTCAGTCTGGAGAACCTGGCCAGGGCAAATCGAGGGAAAGACTATGTGAGGGAGAAGTTGGAGCATCTGGCACGGCATATGGAGTTCATGCGAAGATTGGATGTTCGCACCGCAATTAGGTTCATTCGAAAGGCACTTGGCTACGATGAGTGGCTGAAGACTTACTCGTCAGAGAAAGGCGTATCTTACGATGAACTTCTGGACATTGCCGGTGAGCTGGAAGCGAGCGCGGAAGGATGTCGTGAGTTGGAGGACTGGCTGGCCGTGATGGAGGAGTATCGGAGCAAGTTAAAGGAGACGGATCCCGAGGATGGAGTAGCACTAATGACATTCCACGCGTCTAAAGGGCTTGAGTTCGAGACTGTATTCGTTATTGATCTGGTGGAGGGCAGCGTTCCGTCGAATCGTGCGAAGACCGAGGAGCAGATTGAGGAAGAACGGAGGGCATTGTACGTTGCATTGACGAGAGCGAAGAAGGAGTTATATGTCCTCAGCAGCAGGGAGAGACTTGGAAGAACGCCGGACGAGTCAAGGTTCGTGAAGGAGATGTTTGAAGAAAAGGAGATGAAGAAACATGGCAGATAATAGGCCGGATGCGATAATAACAGTCTTAGAGGATGGCCGCAAAGTAGTGGATATTCTTACGGTAAGATTCAGCGGAAAGAGGAAGATAGACTGGGACGGAGTCGAACAGTATTTGAAAAAGTACATTGGGAAGTCGTATGTGATTGATGAAACGGATGACTTAATCTATATAGGAATCGACTTCCCGGATGAATATACGAGTAGTAAAGACAGCGCTAAAGCATACGGAACAATTGGCAAAGCAAAAGCAAATGCATCTCAAGCAGTGGGAGAATTGATTCAAACAGCCACAAATGTGAGGTTTGTAGACAATAAGGATTCAAAGCACAGCATTAATGCGAAGAATGGATGGTATTGGTGTACGGTTCAATTTACATTGCCTATCACGGATGAAAACAAGAATGTAATCGGGAAAAATTTGTTTACTGGGAGAATGGTGATTAGATGCGATGGAAAAGGGAAAAAATACCTTTATGACATTGTAGATATAAAAAAGAGACGTAGTACCCCGCTTGAGCAAAACGCTGTACGGTAAAAAACCACATCTCTTTTGTACGGCCATCTTAGCATCAATTCTGCTTCTTGTCAAGCCAAAAACAAAAGAGACGTAGTACCCCGCTTGAGCATAAAGCTGTACGGCACAAAACCACATCTCTTTTGCGCAATCATCTTAGCATCATAGAAGATTGCTGTCAAGTGAAATAAAGGCAACATTGCAGATTGCAAAGCAAAAGCCCTGCGGTTCTCGGCGAGAAAGGAGGGCGATGCTTATGGAAATAACGAAAGTTATTATTTCCATATTGACGTTATTTGTCAATATTGGCAGATTAGTGATCAGCTACTGTCAGTATAAAAAGCGAGCCGCCACTACCAGCAATAGTGACGGCTCTGCTACTGATAAGTAGCAAATCCACTATTGGACGTAGCCGCTTTTGCGGCTCTTCCTTTGTCACTATTATAGCACGGGAATGATGATTTTTCAATGATTTATTCTCGATTGCCAGAGCAGAGAAAAATGGTATAATAAAAGTGTAAGAAAGTTTGGCACGAAGTGGAGGTAAGCAGAGTTCGCGCAGCGCAACTGCGAGTACCGGAACGAAGTGGAGGAAAATATGGCTGAGAATAAAAACGTGAACAATGAGAACGAGGAGCTGGATCAGGTTGTTCTGACGCTGGAGGATGAGTCGGAGCTGGTGTGCGACGTGATCGCATATTTCCCTTGCGATGGGAAGAATTATGTTGCGTTGCTGCCCGTGGACGATCCCGACAGCGATTTCCTGCTGTATCGCTATGAGGAGAGAGGCGACGACATCGAGCTGATCGACATTGAGGAGGACGAGGAGTTCGACAATGCGAGCGAGGCATTCTCCGAGCTGCTGGATGAGCAGGACTACGACGAGATGTTTGGAGACGACGAGGAAGAGTAATGGAAAATAAGCTATGGGGACGGCAGTTATCAGATTGATCGTCCCCGTGGCAAAGGATACAAGGGAAAATGCAGGCATCCGATTATACAAAAGTAGAAATATCGGTGCGTGACCTGGTGGAGTTTATCCTGCGCGCGGGCGACCTGGACAACAGGTACGCCCACGGCGACATGGGCGCGATGCAGGAGGGTTCGCGGATTCACCGCAAGCTGCAGAAGGCGGCCGGTGACAGTTACCGCGCCGAGGTCATGCTGAAGCACGAGGCTCCTGTCGAGTATGACGGGGAGTCTTTTTTGCTATGCGTGCAGGGACGCGCGGACGGTATCTTCTTCGAAGAGGATGATAAGCCCACCGGCATATTTGTCATCGACGAAATAAAAACCACCCTTCGCAACGTGGCGGCCATGCAGGAGCCGGTGTCGGTGCACCGTTCGCAGGCGATGTGCTACGCGTACATTTACGCACTGCAGAATGAACTGGAGCGGATCGGGATCCGGATGACCTACTGCAATCAGGAGACCGAGGATATCAGGTATTTTTCCGAGGAGTTTGAGTTCGCGGAGCTCGCGGAGTGGTTTGACAAACTGATAAAAGAATACGCGAAATGGGCGGCGTGGCAGGCGAAATGGCTGCGCGCGAGGAATGCGTCGATCGCGGCGGGAAGTTTCCCGTTTGAGTACCGCGAGGGACAGAAGAAGCTGGTCGGGAGCGTGTACAATACGATCCGGCAGGGCAAGCGCCTGTTCATCGAGGCGCCGACCGGCGTCGGAAAGACCATTTCCGCGGTATTCCCGGCGGTGTGGGCTCTCGGCGAGGGACGCGCGGAGAAGATATTTTACGGGACCGCGAAGACGATCGCGAGGACTGTGGCGGAGGACGCGTTCGGGATCCTTGTGTCGCGCGGCATGAAGCTGAAGTGCGTTACGATTACGTCGAAGGAGAAGGTCTGCCTCCTCGAGAAGCCGGACTGCAATCCGGTGGCCTGCGAGCGGGCTTGCGGGCATTTTGACAGAGTAAATGACGCAGTGTACGACATGCTCCTGCACGAGGAGCTCGCGGACCGCGTAACGATAGAGAAATACGCGGCGAAGCACAATGTGTGTCCCTTCGAGATGAGCCTCGACGTGGCGACCTGGGCCGACGCCGTGATCTGCGATTATAACTATATTTTTGATCCGAGTGCGCATCTGAGACGCTTCTTCGATGCAGGCACGACCGGCAAGTACTGTTTCCTGATCGATGAGGCGCACAATCTCGTGGAACGAGCGAGGGATATGTATAGTGCGGGCTTTATTAAGGAGGATTTCCTGACCGCGAAGGCTGTGCTGAAGGGCGCACGCACGGGTAAGACCACGGATGGGCAGATGTGCCTGACAGATATGGCGGCCGGCCAAGATACTGCGGGAGACGGGAGCCGGTCGGTGGCAGGAGAGACAGCTGAAAGCAGTGCAGGCCAGATAACACTGGCAGAGCTGGCAGCGGAACGCAGCGGTGAGGCTTCTGTCACAGGAGAGCTAGACGCAGTCGGTGACAGGCACCCGGAGGGCGGCAGAAAAAAGCGTGACCGCTGGAAGATCGAAGCCGAGAAAGACCGTCTGGCAGGTACTCTCGAAGCGTGCAACAAAGCACTGCTCGCCATGAAGCGCGAGTGCGACGACTTCGAGGTTTGGGAGGACTGCGACAAATTCGCGGCGGCATTGTCGCGGTTTGTCGGCGTGTATGAAGACATTTCGCGCGACCTGCATCCTGAGGAGAATGAGGCGCTGGTCGACCTGTATTTCGACGCGAAGCATTTCCTCGACATGCATGAGGGCATGGACGGGGACTACACCATTTACACGGATTTCACGGGGGACCGGAAGTTCAGGCTGCGGCTGCAGTGCATGGAGCCGAGGCGGAATCTTGAGAGCTATTTGATGTATGCGGTCAGCAGCATTTTCTTCTCGGCGACGCTGATCCCGGTGCGGTACTACATGGAGCAGCTTGGCGGCAGGGAGGATGACTACGCGGTGTACGCGGATTCGCCGTTTGACACGAAGCGGCGGCTGCTGATGGTCGGGACCGACGTGAGCACGAAGTACACGCGGCGCGGCGAGGACGAATACGCGAAGATCGCGAGGTATATTACGGAATTCACACAGGCGAAGAAGGGCAATTACATCGTATTTTTCCCGTCCTACAGGCTGATGGAGGATGTGCGGGAGCTGATCGGGGACGAGATACCCGGCATTGTCATGCAGGAGCGGACGATGCGCGAGGAGCAGAAGGAGGAGTTCCTGGACGCGTTCGCGGAGGCGCCCGACGAGTCGAGAGTCGCGTTCTGCGTGATGGGCGGAATCTTCGCGGAGGGCATCGATCTGCAGGGCGACCGACTGATCGGAGTCGTGGTCGTAGGCACCGGACTGCCGATGGTATGCAACGAGCGCGAGCTGTTCCGCGGGTATTTTGATGAGAAGAAGCACATGGGCTTCGAGTATTCGTACCTGTACAGCGGCATGAACAAGGTCATGCAGGCCGCGGGGCGAGTGATCAGGACCGCTGACGATGTGGGCGCGATACTGCTGCTCGATGAGCGCTTCACGACCAGGCAGTATCTGGAACTGTTCCCGAGGGAATGGAGCGATTGGGAGCGCGTGAATATCGGGAGCGTGGGGCAGAAGCTCACGGAATTCTGGGGGAAGTATTGAGCGGTTGATGTTTGTGGAAATTCTGCAATTATGATATAAATGAATCAGAAGGAGAGAAGGTATGAAGTATTATTTTATCGTTAATCCGGGCTCGCGCACCGGTAAGGGAAAGGGCATTTGGCAGCAGCTCGAAGATCGGATCAAGGCCGGGAATGTTGAGTTTGAGGTCTTTAAGACCATGAAGGGCGGGGACGCGACGGAGTTTGCGAGGCAGATATGCGCCGAGCATCCGGAGCCGAAGCGCATTATCATGGTAGGCGGCGACGGTACCGCGAACGAGATCGTGAACGGTCTGTCGGGATATGAGAATTTTGAGCTTGGCTATGTGCCGACCGGATCGAGCAACGATCTGGCGCGCGGTTTCAATATACCGCAGGACAGCATGGCGGCGCTCGTGAAGATTCTGGTGCCGAAGGAGATCCGTGAGGTCGACCACGGCATCGTGGAGTTCCTGGACAGTGAGATCGAGGGTGTGGGTACAGGCGATAAGGCGCAGGCAGCAGCAACAGACAGAAGTGGCAGAGAATCCGGGGAGGCAGCCGGCACATCGGCTGAAAGCAGAGCATCACAGGCACCGGAGTCAGGAGCCGGTGCTTCGTCCAAGGGGAAAAAGGAACCCAAACCCGCGGCCGGAAAAGATGATAAATACCGAAAATTCGCGGTTAGTTCCGGCGTGGGATATGACGCAGATATTTGCTACGAGGCGCTGACCTCGCCGCTCAAGAGCTTCCTAAATAAGATCGGACTCGGAAAGCTGATCTACTATATCCTTGGCATCAAGCTCATTTTCACGAACAAACGCGCAGCGGTGAAGATCTCGGTGGACGGCGGTGCGCCGAACTCATACAAAAAGCTGCTCTTTGCGGCGGCGATGAACACGCAGTATGAGGGCGGCGGAATGCCGATGGGCCCCGGTGCGGACCCGACCGACGGAAAAGTCACGGTCTGCGTGGTGCATGACATCTCGAGGCTCAAGCATATGCTGCTCATGAGCTCGATCCTCAAGGGCAAGCACATCCGTCACAAGGGCGTTGAGCTCATCACCTGCAAGAGCATGGAGATCGAGGCCGACCGACCTCTTGTGGTACACACCGACGGAGAATTTGCCGGGAAGTATCAGAAGATTCGCTTCTCATGTATTCCTGAGAAAGTTAAGATGTTGTTATAATTTAGAGAAGACTGATTCTAGATTAGAGGGACGGTTCTTCTGTCTGAGGATTCATCAAGACAGTAGGACCGTCTTTCTGTCTATACAAAATCATGACTCAAATCAGAAGATTATGAATTGCGGTCAAACTCTCCATCCCCGTGGTGCATTGATGTAGTCTATCGCGACGATCCGGTTACCAAGGTCAAGGGGACGCTTATATCTGTACGGTAGTGGGCGCGGGCGCGCAGGGTATTTTTTCCAAAACAATCAAACGGTTTCGTTTTGGAAAAAATGTCCCGTTGCAGCCCGCGCCTTCGCTAAATAATTCCTCAGCGTCCCCTTGACCTGTGGAAATCTATCCTTTACAATAGACTACATCAATGCACCACATCACCACTTTAAAGGGAAAAACAACAGGAGGGAAACATGAAAAAGAAAAGTATCCTCATCGCCGCGCTGGTTTTCGCTGCGGTGATCGCACTGGTTGCCATTATGCATGCCACGGGCACGGATTCATTCGTGGGCACCGCGTGGGCGCTGCTGCCGCCGCTCGTAGCCATCGCATTGGCACTGATCACAAAAGAAGCATACTCCTCACTCTTTATCGGCGTTCTGCTGGGAGCGTTCATGGCGGCTCAGTGCTCCGTGCTCGGGACCGTTGATATGCTCACCGTGGACGGCCTGACGGCTGCGGTTGCGGATAATGCGGGCATTTACCTTTTCCTCGTTATCCTCGGTATCATAGTAGCCCTTGTAAATAAGTCCGGCGCTTCGCGCGCATTCGGAACCTGGGCGCAGAAGCACATCAAGACAAAGGCGGGCGCGCTGCTCGCGACATTTGCACTGGGCGTGCTCATCTTCATTGACGACTATTTCAACTGCCTCACCGTAGGTTCGGTTATGTCTCCCGTGACCGACAGTAAGAAGATCTCGAGAGTAAAGCTCGCGTACATCATTGACGCGACCGCTGCTCCCGTCTGTATGATCGCGCCCGTTTCTTCGTGGGCTGCGGCTGTTTCGGGCTGCGTTGAGAGCGAGACCTACTCGGGCATTTCGCTTTTCGTAAGGGCCATCCCTTATAACTTCTATTCGATCTTTACATTTGTATTCATCATCGGCCTCGTGATCCTCGGCTTCGATTACGGCAAGATGAGCGGCTTCGAGATCAAGGCGCAGAAAGGCGACCTCAGCATTCTCGATGTCGATGTAAATGAAGACAAGAACATCCGCGAAGTCGTTGAGAACGGACCTGTAACTCCCGCGCGCGGCAAGATCATTGACCTCGTGCTTCCTATCCTACTCCTCATCGCGTTCTGCATCTGGGGACTTGTGCGGAACGGCTACCAGTCGCTCGGCGGCGAGGGCAGCGTGATCGATGCGTTCTCCGAGACCGATTCGTATGTCGGACTTCCTTGGGGTAGCATCGTGGCGCTCGTAGTTATCATCGTTTACATGATCATCCGCAAGATCGTGAGCTTTGAAGAGGCCATGGAATGCGTGCCGAAGGGCTTCATCGCCATGGTTCCCGCAATCACGATCCTTGTGCTTGCTACATCGCTTAAGAATATGACGAACGGCGCGCTTTCGGCGTCGACTTTCGTTGAGGAAATGATGGCGAACGCCGGCGGCCTGACCTGGCTGCTGCCCGCGATCACCTTCGTGGTGGCCTGCGTAATCGCGTTCGCGACCGGTACCTCGTGGGGTACCTTCGGTATCCTGATCCCGATC
>JAEEGH010018454.1_pt1 | contig 14754 bp, 8 predicted proteins | sample 9134181 | NCBI WGS metagenome assembly JAEEGH01 (sample SAMN16246544, study PRJNA631951) | gut metagenome | biome: gut microbiome; feature: rumen; material: DP-attached | host: Bos | place: Iran: Karaj | collected 2018-10 | reverse complement strand
AATCCAAGGCTTCACCGGAAATGGTATATGACTTGTCATTTGACTCATCTATAATGGTAAGTTCATAATCCTTGGACTTTTTCTCAATCCGTTTCTTTACTGTCTTTGCTGAAGCAAAAGAAGCCTTCACTCCATTTACACTGCTTCGAATATAAAAGTGACTTTGAAAGAAAACAGAAAGGCATAAATACAGAGCCAACAGCGCTACAACGACTGCTCCAATAATAATAAACACTTTCTTTTCTTTCACTTTTTCCATAAAATTACGCATCAGTATTTTCTCCGTTTATATCAATATTTATATCTGCAAACAAAGATTCATCCAATTCGAATTCCTCGTCTGAATCCTGTGTTTCCCGTACTACAGTTTCTCTTCGGCTCTTCTTTGCAACATACAATTCTTCGTCTGCCTGTTTCACCATTTGGGAAACTACCACATCGGCAGAACAGGTAAAGACATGACAGCCCATGGAAACCCCAAGAAAATAGGGTTTTCCTGAAACTGAATTAAACAACTCTGCAGAAAGTTTCACATCGGCGATTTTCTTTTTGATTACTGCAGCTTCGTCTTCTTCCTCTTCATCCAACAAGAACATTCCCAAGAATTCATCTCCGCCGATTCTTCCCAAAGGTGCTCCTTCCCCAATTCCACGACGCAACAACTCTGCTGCCGCCTTAATGGCAAAGTCCCCTTCTCCATGACCGAAGGTATCATTGATTTCTTTCAAATGATCCAAATCTCCAATCATGATACATGCTCTTCTTCCTTCATTGGCCATTACAAGCTTATCCATTTGCTCCATCACGCCCCGTCGGTTAAACAATCCCGTTAAAGGATCAGAAGATGCACTGTAGTTTAACTTGGCATTTTGTTCTATCATTTTTTCTCTATCTTCATGGGACTGTTGCATCAATTCCAAGAAGTGAATGGCAGTACCGATTTGAAGAGTGGATAAATAATAGTTCGGTACTTCTTTATAATTAATCTCTGTGGTTAACAAACCATACTGGCGGTTACCGTCAAAGATCAAAAAGCTAAAATAAATATGACTTTCGTCATCTGCATCGTGAACCGGAACCAGACCCTGTCCACGTTCCACATAGGGAGATTTTTCCTTTGGATAAACATGGAACTTTTCTCCATCTTGTTGGAATACCACACGAAGCTTGTCCGTAAGAATCCAAGGTTTATCCTTTACATTTAACATGGGATTATCAAGCAAATACAAAGTGGAATGCTTTGCTCCCTGTTTGATCATCATCCAGGACATCAACGTAAAGAAAGTGGTTTCATTATCCGCTGCCTGAATCAACTCTCGTAGCATCAAAGGACCACTAATTGCCAAAGACCAGGTCTCTTTCATTTCCTCCAATGCGTTTTGAATATTGTTTTCCTCTTTTGCTGTAGTAGGCTGTACAGATTCTCCCTGACAGCCACAGGAACCTCTCACAATAAATCCTGTAGGAATACGCTCGGACAATACCGGTTTCCCATCCAAGATTTCCAAGGCAAGTTCTGCCGCCCTTTTTCCCATTTCTCCGGATTTTTGTTCCACTGTGGTCAATCCGGGCTCCGCACACCAAGCCCAACGCATGTTGTCAAATCCGGTACCGGCGATATCTTTTCCACCCACCAAACCACGTTCCGCACAAATACGGTAAACGGTGGTGGACATCTCATCATTGGCGCAAACAATGGCATCAATATCCTGATTATTATCCAAAAGGGCTATTACCTTCTCATCTACCCCTTCAGAAAAATCACCATATTCTATCATATTATCATCAACGGGCAAACCGTTTTCGATCATTACATCCAAATATGCCTGCAAACGTTCTGCCGCATCATCATTACCGGTGGGACCACTGAGATACAAAATATTTTTATATCCGTGTTCATAGATCAAATGCTCCACACACTGCTTCATTCCGGAATAGTTGTCTGCGATCAGATTGATTCCGTTTTTTGGTATGGTATTATCCTCAAGTATGATGCAGGGCAAATGTGAAAACTTATTTAAAAAGGTTTCTTTATCAATCAATTTTTGAAAAGTATTTAAGGATCCATATCCGATAATCAATGCATCCAACTCTTCAAAAAAAGAATAATCATACAAGGACAAATACTGATAATCAAAATCCTGCCCATCATTGTTAATCTGTCGGTAAAAACTGTTACTTTCTGTTCCTAAAAAGAAATGAACATCTACCTTTTTATCCTGATAATATTTGTAAATTGATTTAATAACCTTTTTTGGATGATCCATGTGGCTGTTTGCCACAAAAACACCAATTTTCTTTCTGTCTCCCATAGTTCACTCCCAATACACACCCAATAATGTATTCTTTTATAAATTATTATTTTAGCACAACGACTTTAGAACTTAAACATCTGTGCAATCCAATGCCTCAATCCACAAACTTACGTCTCCGTCAGAAGGCATTCGCCAATCTCCTCTGGGCGAAAGGGCCACTGTACCGACTTTCGGACCGTCCGGCAAACAAGAGCGCTTAAACTGCTGTGAAAAGAATCTGCGTAAAAATGTCTTCAACCACTTTTTAATGGTTTCGCCATCATATTCCCCTTCAAAAGCAATTTTTGCCAAACGATAAATCTTTCCCGGTTCCTGTCCCAAACGAACCAAGTGGTATAAAAAGAAATCGTGAAGTTCGTAAGGTCCCACCAATTCCTCAGTTTTTTGTGAAATCACACCGTCTTTGGGCGGTAGCAATTCCGGTGAAACCGGTGTATCCAAAACGTCATACAACACTTTTTGTAAAGCTTCTCCACAGCAGGCGTCTGCGTAATACTTCACCAAATGGCGCACCAAAGTTTTGGGTACGGAAGTATTTACCCCATACATGGACATGTGATCGCCGTTATAGGTCGCCCATCCCAGCGCCAATTCCGACAAATCTCCGGTACCGATCACCATACCATTTTCTTTGTTTGCAATGTCCATCAAAATCTGAGTCCGTTCTCTGGCCTGAGAGTTTTCATAGGTCACATCATGGTCGGATTCGTTTTGACCAATATCTTTAAAATGCTGTAACACTGCAGGACAAATATCTACTTCCTTTAAAGTGGCATGCAATTCACGAATCATGGAAAGCGCATTTTGATAGGTACGGTCTGTGGTTCCAAATCCCGGCATGGTTACCGCGATAATTCCTTTGTGGTCCAATTCCAATAAATCAAAGGCGCGGGCGGTTACCAAAAGGGCCAACGTGGAATCCAATCCACCGGAAATACCAATCACTGCGGTTTTGCATCCGGTATGAGCCAGTCTCTTTCGTAGTCCATAGGACTGAATATCCAAAATCTCTTCGCAACGCTGACTTTTTTGTTTTTCATCGGAAGGAACAAAAGGCTTGGGATCCACAAATCGTGAAAGTTCCGTCGTCTTTTCCTCCAATTCAAATACCGATTCATTTACAGCAAAATCCTCTTTTGCCAAAAAGGTATTCATAGTTCTTCTTCGAAAAGCAATGGTGTTTACGTCAATTTCAGAAATCACCATTCCCTCTTCAAAGGGTTCGCTTTCCATTAACGTGACGCCGTTTTCACAAATCAAAGAATGTCCGGAGTACACCACATCCTGAGTGGATTCCCCGATCCCTGCCGAGGCATATACATAGCCGCAATACAAAGAGGCGGACTGATGTTCCACCAAACTTCTGCGATAGGTCCGTTTGCCCGTAAGCTCATCAGATGCGGAAAGATTTACAATCAATGTAGCTCCATTTAATGCCATATCCACACTGGGAGGATTGGGTACCCATAAGTCTTCACAAATCTCAGCACCGATGACCAAATTCTCCATCTGTGCACAGCGGAAATACTGCTTTGTTCCAAGACATACTGTATTTTCCTGTCCCATTCCAAATTCGATATAATCCATATCTTCTTTTCCGGGAGTAAACTGACGGGCCTCATAAAACTCACCGTAATTGGGAAGGTTGGTCTTTGGAACCAGTCCCAAAATTTCTCCTTTGTTTAAGGCTGCCGCCACGTTGTAAATCTTTCCTTTATGTGAAAAAGGAAGTCCCACAAAAAAGATACCGTTTAAATTCTTGGTGTACTTTGCCAACTCCAACAAGGCCTCTTTTGCCTGGCGAAGCAGCAAATCGGAATAAAACAAATCTCCACAGGTAAATCCGGTAATGCAAAGTTCCGGGAAGACACAAACGTCCACCTTTTCCTCATTAGCCAAATCCATCCAGCTTTTGATTTCTTCCGTGTTTTCTTTTATCCCCGCTACCGTAACATGAGGCGTTACCGCAGCTACCGATACAAATCCATCTCTCATTTAGTTTCTCCTTGAGCGAATCTCTTTCAGTTCATCTATGGAAAATTCATATTTATGGTTACAAAACTGGCATTTTACTTCTACAGGCTTATCATCAGAAATGATTTCGTCCAAATCCTCTTTTCCAAGAGCCGCCAAAGAACCTTCTACCCGGTCTCTGGAACAATCACAAACAAATCCCACTTCCTTCTTTTCCGTCACGTGAAGATCCATGCCTTTCAATACTTCACCAAGCATATCCTCCGGTGTCATGCCCTTTTTCAACATGGTGGTCACCGGCTCTAAGTTCTTGATGTTTTCCTCTAAAATATCAATGGTTTCTTCCTTGGTGTTTGGCATCAACTGCACAATAAATCCACCGGCTACATCCACTGTATTTTCTTTTGTCATCAAAACTCCCAATCCTACAGAAGAAGGAGTCTGTTCGGAAGTTGCAAAGTAATAAGTTAAATCCTCTGCAATTTCTCCTGTCTTTAATTCAACAGTACCCACATAGGGTTCTTTCAATCCCATATCCTTGATTACACGTAAAATACCAACGCCTAAGGAACCGCCTACATCCAGCTTTCCGTTTTTGGCGGGTAAATCCACCTGAGGATTGTTTGCAAAGCCCTTTACATTTCCACTTTGGTCCGAAGTAGCGGTGATTCCGCCGATAGGACCGCTTCCCATAAACTGCAAGGTCATAACGTCCTTTTCACCCTTTAGCATCACACCCATCATGGATGCAGCTGCCATGGTTCTTCCCAACGCTGCCGTTACAACGGGGCTGGTATTGTGGGCATTTCTTGCATACTCTGTCATTTCTTTACTGGTAATGGCAAATGCTCTTACTTCATCATTTGCCGCTGTAGCTCTTATTAAATAATCACTCATCTTCTGTCTCCTGTTTTTGATTTTCTTTTGCGATAAAATAAACTCGCTCACTATGTTTTGTAGGAGCCTCCAAGGTATCTGCATCAATACATTCTATAAATAAAAGTCCGGCTTTTTTCAAAAGCTCTTCTACTTTTTCCACGGTAAAACAATGCTGTACGTGGGTTTCAAAAAACTGTTCGAAATCCTCACAGCCATCCTGATACAACACATCTTTTTTGATGTAAAGGGTCAAATCATAGATATTGTTTTGGGTTTTTGGATCGTACTCATTTTCCCAGATAAAGGAACCTTCTTCTCTGGTCTCCGCAAAGGTGTTGTCCTTTAATAGTTCCTCATACTTGTAAGGGGTATTCATATCAAACAAGAAAATACCGCCTTTTTCCAGATAATGGTTTACCCGTTGAAACACTTCCAACAGGTCTTCCTCGGAAGGGATGTAATTTAAAGAGTCACAAAAGCTCACGAAACTTTTCACTGTTCCATGAAGTTCAAACTCTCGCATGTCCTGAAGGGTATATAAAATATCTCCGGGCTGACGTTTTTCGTTGGCGATGGTTAACATATCTTCGGATAAATCCATGCCAATCATGGTAAAACCGGCATCTGCCAAACGCTTTGTCATTTGGCCGGTACCACAGCCCAAATCCACCACTACTCCGTCTTTTACGCCGTAATCATATAGTAAATTTCGGGCATTCTTGGCCCAGGTATCATAGGGCACATTGTCCATAAATAAATCATATACATATGAAAAACTCAAATAGGAATCCATGCTTTTCCTTTCCAACCAATAAAAATCATGGACTTTTTCTCATAAAAAGCCAAATTAAAGTCTATCACATTTTCCCTTTATTTAGAAGTGTCGCCTTGATTATTTCAAAGGAAATCAGTATACTTTTTTATATATTTTTCAAGGAGAGGACTATGGTGGAAAATTTTGAACATTACATTTCCAAAAATATCAAAGCCTATTACAGAAAAAGGTTGTTTTCTCCTCTTCTTTATCTGTTGTTGTTACTAATCCTTTCGATTATTTTCCCACTTCCGAATCTTGCGTTTCCCAAGGAAATAAAAGAAGGTACATCCTTGTCCAAGCTTTATAACAAGCGAACGTACTTTGTGGATATTACCCTTCATGATTTGTACTTTACAGGATATAAAAAGGACTGGCTGGGCATTAACGTCGGTTACTTCTACTACACTATGTACAAAGATGACTGCATCATTGTTTTGTTAAAACCCAACACCTCCCAACAGGGAGCGCCGGAAATTGAAGAGTTGACCATTCGGGCACAGATTCTTCCCAATGCCACATCGGAAAATATGTTGCTGGAGAATCTGGCGGAGGATTTATCCTGGAGTTCCTCCGGAATCAAAAAAACCGTCTCATCCATTATGCTTTCGGAGCCGGATGGATGCGGTCCCCGAGCAACCCTGCTTCGCTACTTTGTGATTCTATCTATTTTGTACAGTTTATTTACAATTATCACCTATGGGCTTTACATACTTCGACCGGAGTTTTCTCCTCCCATTCGAAAGTTAGCTCCATACGGAAGACCCAAACGGATTTTAGCGGAAGCCGAGGAAGAACTGTTAACCTTACCTCAGTTGGCTACCGATGATATGTTTATTACCGAGCACTACTTTATTGAAACCTCCAGCTACGGAGTAGCGGTGGTTCCCATACAGGAAATCATATGGATTTACAAATACTCCACCTTGCATAAATTACTGTGGCATCATTTTTCCATATCCTATACCCTGTATATCACCGCAGGAAAGCGACAGTACATCAAATGTCCAAAGAACACCAAGACGGATATTGACGGTATTATGGACTACCTTGCAGAAGCAAATCACAATATACTGGTGGGCTTCTCTGAAGAAAACCGAAAGACAGTGGAAGAAATCCAAGGTGATTTCATTCCCCTTAGAAAATTACTTGATTTCTTAAGTCAGCGCATATAAAAAAGGATATTCCAAATATTTGGAATATCCTTTTCTTTATATACTTTATTCGCTGTCTGATGAAGACTCAGAACCAGACTCTGAACTATCAGAACTCTCACTGGATTTTTTGGAATCGGAATCACTGTCATCCTTTTCGGACTCTTCTTCCGCTTTCTTTGCCTGTTCTGCCGCTTGCGCCTGGGCCTGAGCTTCTGCTGCCGCTTGCGCCTGAGCCGCATCATTCCACTGAGCGATTGCGGACTGAATGGTGGCCAAATCCTGAGATGCCACTGCGGAGTTTACCGCACCGGTAGCCTCTGCATTTGCGGAAGCAATTCCTACAGAATAAACCGCATCCACCTTTTTATAGGTACTGTGGTTAAACTCTTCTCTGCTTTGTTCCACTCCGTTCATATAAACGATCTTAATCAACTTGGCAACATAACCGGTATAAGCACTGGTGGTCTTTGCCATGTAGCCAATCGGCTGAGTAGAATCTGCAGTATAAACAGTAAGGGGATCGGTCTGTTCTACGATTTCGCTAACAAAATCAACGGTGCGTCCCTCTTCTCTTGTATCTTTTCCGTAAACATTACAGGTAATGGTGGAACCGTTTGTAATAAGTTCCAAATAAATGGGATACTCTGTATTGTTTGTAAATTTCAAATCCTTGTAGTCTCCGGCGATGGCTGCATCAGCAGAAGGATCTACGTAATGTACCGTCATGGAGTGAGGATAACGTTCATCAATTTGTAACTCAGCACGAATTACCGCATTGTAAATGGTGGAAGAAATCTGACATACACCACCACCTACGGCTTCAACGGTCTGACCGTTTTCATAGGCACCTGCCATAGCGTATCCGTTGGCTTCTGTAATGGGATTTAATTTTTCCGCAACGGAAATCTGTTCTCCCGGATACAATACGGTACCATTAATCTTAGAAGCACCGTTTGCAACGTTGGTTTTTCTTCCAGATGCCGATGTAGAATAATCTGTGGAGTAGGTTCCCATCTTATCCGTTACGGCCTGTAATTCCTCTGCAGAACCTTCCGGCTCCACAACTGTGGTGGTAAGTGCAATCTTGCAATCACTTCCATCCCAGTCTTTGCTAACATAGTTTACAATCTCATCTGCAGCATCATCCACATTGATGGTATAACCACTTTCACCTTCGATTAACTGGAACTCTCCGTCCACTCTGGTAAGACCATAGTTTACCGGTTCCTTTTCCAATTCAGACATGTGGTCCTGCAAATATGTGGAAATCACTGCATTACTTACGGAAGGAGTAATGGTAAAATCCTTTGTTCCTCCGTTTTTCAGGTTTTGATTTGCTTCAAAACGTTCAATGATATTTCCTGTTTCACCGTAGTAGAATGCTTTTTCTACCACTGCTTCACTTTCAATATCTACCTGTAAATCCGATCCTTTACAGACTAATGTATTGTCATCTGCTTTTAAGGTAATCTCAGCATTGCTATACTTTTCCACTTCCGAAGAAATGGCTGAAATCGCCTCTTCCTTTGTCATTCCGGAAACATCGATTCCGTTGATGGAGATTCCATCCAAAATCACAGTACGTTCGGTTTCTTCTCCATGACTGTAAATAACGCCAAAGGAGCAAAGCAAAACTGCTACTATTCCAATGATTAATACTCTTGATAAAACATGAAATCTAGTCCTACTCATTTCATTCCCTCTCATCTAAACACTAAACCTAAGGAATTATAGCACTAACCATTGGAAAAAACAATTTAACTTTTAAAAGAGAAGTCCGTCCTTTTTGTTCAAAACTTCCATAATTGTAGAAAACAATTTTTCCCGATTTACCGGTTTTAAAAGATACCCATCGGGACGAAGGGCCAATGCCGCAGTAATCTGCGCCCGGTCATTTACCCCCGTAAGAAAAATAATGGGGATATCCTTGTATGTGGGGTGTTGCCGTATGGCCATCATAGTCTCCGGTCCGTTCATCAAAGGCATTTCATAATCCAACAAAATCACCTCCGGCGTTTCCATGGAAATAGTATTCAAAGCCTTCTTTCCGGAATTGGCAATGGATACGTCATACATTTCATCCAACATGCTTTTTATGTTTCGAAGTGTACCGGCGTCATCATCCACCACCATTACCTTCCGCTTTTGATTCAGGCGCTTGTCCAAATCCAGTCCTTCTTCTCCTAAATCCAAATCTTCCAGTTTGATGTCCTCGATGTTTAACTCTTTCAGCTGGCTATCCAAAAAATCCATATCCAACTCCATGTCATCCATGTCAAAATTCAAGTTATCAAGATTAAAATCATCTTTCATAGTCTCACCTTACTTTCTCTTTAGAATATCCAGCATTTTTTGCAATTCTTCTTTTGCCATATCTTCATCCAGATTTACCACCGCAGCCTCTACATTGGGGATAATCCTGTCTGCATCCTCACTAAAGGTATATTGCTTAAACCTCTTCACAGCCATGTCCGCAGTATCCACATCCATTTCGTGAAGGGATTTCAATATAATCTGAGCGAATTTAAAGCAGGTTTCTACATCAGCCTGTTCTTTTTCCACTTCTTCCTCTTCTCCGATACCAAAGGCTCCTTTGATCTTGTCCCGGTAGGAATCCCATTCGTACATAAAAACAGGATGAAGGGCAAAAACCACATCGATCTTATGATCTCTAGCTGCAAATTCCAAAAGTTTTGCAGGTCCGGCCAAAGGAATCAATCCCACGGTGGCTGCCAATCCCTTCATCGCATGTACCAAAATGCGATACTGGGCATAGTTGGAATCACTCTGGTCTAAGCATAGACGATCATAATAATCGTTTAACTTTTTACTTTGTACCGGAATCAACGTGTAAAATTCACTTAAAGACTCCTTTAGAAGTTCCCGACTGGGCAAATGTAACCAGGCATAGTTCCAATCCAATCCATCGATATCCGGCATATCCGCCGGCGCTGTTCCTCCCTGTTCCAACATCTGCTCTGAAACTTCCTCCGTCACAGGAGACATCATTTCTTCCGGGAGGTTTGCTTTAATGGCTTCTTCTAACTGACCATAAACTATGGGCTTAGCAATAAATCCATCAAATCCTGCATCAATATAGCGCTCTTTCGAACCGGCAATGGCATTGGCTGTCAGTGCATAAATAGGGGTATGTTGATTCGGTCCCCCTTCCATTTGACGAATGCGCTTCATGGCCTCCAAGCCATCCACGCCCGGCATCATATGATCCATAAGAATCATGTTAAAGCATTGTTTTGAAGCAATCTCCACTGCTTCTTCTCCGCCGGTAGCCTCCACGATTTGCATCTTTGTAACTTTTAACAGACTGCTTACCACCTGACGGTTCATCTTGTTGTCATCCACCACCAGTATCTTTGCTTCCGGAGCCACAAAACTTCCTCCGGAATGATGTTCCTCAAACACTTGAGTATAAGTAGGATCATAGGTTTCACCCAAAATGCTGTCATCTGCAATCTCCTGATCCAAAACAAAGTAAAACTTGGAACCTTTTCCATAGGAGGATTCCACCTTTAATTCTGAGCCCATTAATTGCAAAAATTCATAACTGATGTTCAGACCCAATCCAGATCCTTCCACATGGTAGTTTTCCTTTAATTCCAATCGTTTGTAAACATCAAATAAAGCAGGCAAATCCTCTTCTTTGATACCAATACCCGTATCCTGAACTTCCACATAAAGATGTAGAATGTTTTCTTCTCTTTGTCCTCTGATTCGAAGCCAGATACCTCCTTCTCTCGTGTACTTCACCGCATTGGTTAAAAGATTAATCATAACCTGTTTGATACGCATCTCGTCACCAATCAGTTTTCGAGGTAGAGTTTTATCCACTTCCACCGTCAATCCCAAATCCGTATCGGTGGTACGTTGCACCACAATATTAAACAGCGTATGAATCATATCCCCCAAATCATATTCCACCGGGGTAATCTCCATTTTTCCCGATTCAATTTTTGAACTGTCCAAAATCTGATTTACCAAAGAAAGCAAATGTTGGCCTGCTCCGTAGATATCATTGGCATATTCCAAAATCTTTGTGTCATTTGACTCCCGAAGAATCATTTCATCCATACCTAAAACCGCATTGATGGGGGTACGGATTTCATGGGACATACCTGCCAAAAACTTCGTCTTTGCATTGTTTGCACGCTCGGTTTCTTCCTTGGCTTCTTTAATCTCCACATACTGTCGTTCAATGGTGGAGAGGTTTTTGAAGTTGGTAAAGGTCCAAACCAAGAAGAACAAAAACATGAATGCCACCGACATGGTATACATACGAAAATAGGTCTTTTCGTACATCTTTGCTTCTTTGTGAATTTTAAACACCTGACTGGAAACCACCTTTTGGGTATGCTCGTCTAAAATTTCCATGCAAAAATCGTAATCCCCGTATTTCAAATTGGAAATCACCAAAGGTGCCACTCCACTTTGTCGTGTCATCACCTTGGTAGAATCCTCCAATCCTTTGATGTAATACACTACAATGGGATTTTTATTGTCAAAGTTCAAAACACCGGGGCTGATTTCAACCTTTCCGACGCCTGCCGGGACCTGATAAACGCCCCTTTCCTTTTCCACATTCTGATCTTCAAAGGTCATATAATCCACAGAGAGAATGTATTCTTTTGTTTCCTGTATACAATCCTTGGCACGAATGCTTCGCACTCCATCACCACAGCAGAAATACAAAATCTGATTTTCTTCATCTACCACATCGTAACCGTCAGAATACAGTGCCGTGTCCAAACCTCTCATTTGATCGTATAAGGTATAAGGATAGAGTTCCGGATTTTCCAACACATCCTCTACATCTGCAATATAAACGCCGGCACTGGAGGTCACCCACAGTCCACCGTCTTCCATCAAATATGCATCATAATTGTTCATATAAGGGAAGTTGGAAAGTTTTTGCACCTTTTCTCTGTCATCATAGTAGATGGCATTGGATGTAATATATAAATACCCCTCACCGCAGGTAGCAGCTCTTTCTACCACCAATGAGGAAAGGCCTTCTCTCTTATCGATATGTTCAATCAGTTTGTCATCCCGAAATACATACACACCGTCACCATCGGAACAACATAAAAGCTTATGGTCCTTGGTTTCTAACAAATCCAGTACCCGAGGCACTTCCATCCCCTGGTCTTTGTTGTAGTGTTTTACTACTTGCTCATTTTGAAAGAAATATACTCCGTTCATGGAGGCTGCCGCCATGGTACCATCAGACATTTCCAAAGTCATATAGAAGCGTTCGCCACCCACTTCTTTTTCTTCAACGGTTTCTAAGGATTCCACAATTCGATTGTAGGAAACAGTTCTTCCATCCTTTGTCACCTCAATCAAGCCACCGGAACCGTTTAAGCACACCCAAAGATTTCCCGCACTGTCCTTGTTGATATGACGGACGTTTTCCCCTTTAAAATAGTCTAAAAAGTCATAGAAAACCTCGGTCCCGTATTGACTTCCTACGTTTTCGATGCGAAGGCCGTTTTCCGTACCGATATATAATTCCTCATTTTCCAAATACAGACAGTTCACCTGCCCAACACCACCTGGCAAGTAAGCGGTGGGATTTCGAAAATCATTTTTGGAAATTTTGATAACTCCCTGTTTTCTGGAAGTCCCCCAAATGTTGTTCTGGGCATCTACAAAAGCGGTAGTAATGTCGGAATAATAGTTTTCTTGGGTAAAATCTGTAAATACGCCATTTGCATCTACATATCCCATTCCATAGTTAGCTCCCACCAAAAGGATGTCCAACTCCTCCATATAGGTTAGGCAGTTGATATCGGTTACCTCTCCGGTATCGATGCGCTCTATTAATTCCAAAGCACCGCCATGAATACGATAATGCTCCACAATATTTGAGGAAGTTCCTAAATAGAATTCACTATCTCCTACCCGGGATATACTGGTATAGTGGGTATCTTCCAACTCGCAATACAATCGATAGGTCAAAATCTCATTTCGAAGGATTGCAAGACTTCCGTTTTGCATAACACAGAATAATAAATCAGAGCCATTGGTATCCAAGTCAACGATATTTGATAACACTTCATAGGATTCAAAAAACCCCACCACGCCGGAGGCACGAATCACTGTAAGATAGGAAGATGTACCCACATAGATATTGTGGTCTTTGCCTTCACGAATGGATTTGATGGTTTCGGAAGGTAGTCCCCTGGCTGAATTATACAAAATCGTTTCTTCCGTATTCGGGTTGTAGCGAATCACACCGATATCACCGGTTCCTATCCACAAATATCCCCTACTGTCACAAAACAGGCAGGTTACATTGGTAATATTCCTGTCGGTTTTGACCTTTTCGTATTTAATTCCATTATCCCGGTAAAGACCGGAATATCCACCAACCCAAATATATCCATCCTTAGTTTGCGCCATAGCATTTGCCTCAGGAGATGCAAGTCCCTCCGAAGTACCATAAACGGCGCAGACATAATCACGAATGGAGGTATCATCTGCTGCCTTTACCTCTAATTTGGCGCCTGCACCTGCAAAAAGAAGGCAAACCAACGCCATTGCCCCAAGGGATACAATATCCCTAAAATCCCGTTTGGATAGTTTTTGATAGATTCCAATCAAAGACATAACAATCAAGACATCCAAAATCTTATCGGGAAAATCCACCAGTCCCTCTCCCAACAAGGCCGGCAAAATGGGAATGCCCATACGATCTTCTATCATTTCTACCAAGGCATCTCCCCATTTATTTCCGGTATAGCCGCCGTAAAAGTAAATATTTAAAGGGAAGGAACAAAGAATAGCTACCACAGATGCACTTACACTGCAGGAAAAAACCCGAAATGAACTAAGGGTCTTATCCCTTGGGAATACCAGCCCTACAATAATGCCAACCATTCCCGCAACGACGCTATACGCCAAAGCGGAATGATCATAGGAGGAAACCAATAAGGAAAAGGCAACCCCTGTAATACAACCGGCGTAAGGTCCTAAAACTGCAGCCGTCAAAAAGGTTCCCACACTGTCGAACCAAATAGGGAGCTGCAAATAAGACGCAAAAAGTCTCCCCCCAGTATTTAAGGCAATCCCCAATACAATCAACAAAAAACTTGAAATGCGAATGGGAAACATCCATTTTTTAAAATTTAGCTTACTCTTCTTTTTCATACGCACTGCTCCAACCGTTACAAAAAAGGATTATTCTCCTAATAATACTTCCAGTTTATTCTGAGCTTCGCTCGCACACTCTCCCACGCTAAGCTCTCCATCAATCACTAGCTGCATCTCATCTCCCAAAATCTCGCAGAACTGACTCCACTCCGGAATCAAAGGACGATACTTTCCATTTTCCAAAGCATCACAAATCGCTTGATAATGAGGGTATTTTTCCAATACTTCCTGATTGTTCAATGTAGAATATCTACAAGGAATTCCGCCATAGTCCACGCTCTTTTTCTGCACCTGAGGGTCCGTTAAATACTGCAGCAATTCCATTGTTTCCGTGGGGTGCTTGCTTTCAGAGGAAATTCCCAGTGTCCATACGCCGTAAACATTGGCGTTGTATCTGGCAGAATCTACTGTTGCCGCCCCATTCAAAGAGCAATAATAAGCATTT
>JAEEGH010018453.1_pt1 | contig 14754 bp, 11 predicted proteins | sample 9134181 | NCBI WGS metagenome assembly JAEEGH01 (sample SAMN16246544, study PRJNA631951) | gut metagenome | biome: gut microbiome; feature: rumen; material: DP-attached | host: Bos | place: Iran: Karaj | collected 2018-10 | reverse complement strand
GACGCATTCCGATAACAACGGTCTCGTGCTGCCGCCGACCCTCGCCCCGATCCAGGTGGTGATGGTTCCGATTTTCAAGACGGACGAAGAGCGTTCCGCCATCCTCGAACGGATGGAGTCCCTCAAGGCAGAAATGACCGCCAAGGGGCTCTCCGTCAAGATCGACGACCGCGACAACCTCCGCCCGGGCTTCAAGTTCGCCGAGTGGGAACTCAAGGGCGTTCCGGTCCGCGTAGTAATCGGCCCGCGCGATCTTGAGAACGGCGTGGTAGAACTCGCCCGCCGCGATACCATGGAAAAAGAATCGGTTCCGCAAGCAGGCCTGGCCGATCTCGCCGCCGGCCTGATGGCAAAGATCCAGCAGAACCTCTACGACAAGGCCGCCGCCTTCCGCGAGGCCAATATCGTCAAGGTGGATACCTGGGAGGAATTCAAGACCGAGATCGAAAAGGGCCGTTTCCTCCTCTGCCACTGGGACGGCACCACCGAGACGGAAGAGAAGATCAAGGACGAAACCAAGGCGACGATCCGCTGTATCCCGATGGATACCTGCGTCTGCGAAGAGGAAGGGAAATGCGTCTATTCCGGCAAACCTTCGCACCGTCGCGTAGTCTTTGCAAGAGCATACTAAATCATTGAAATACAAAACGATCAACGATATGAAAAAGATTCTTTTCTCGCTTGCGGCAGCCCTCTGCCTCACGATCATGCCCGCCCTGGCACAGGACAAGCCGGCAGCCGACAGCGCCGCTGTCAAGGCGCCGTCCAACTGGACCAAGGGCCTGCTCACCCAGATCGGTTTCTCGCAGCTCTCGCTGACCAACTGGGCAGCCGGCGGTGTGGGGTCCATCTCCCTCAATACCTACCTGGATGCCTATACGAACTACAAAAAGGACAAATACCTCTGGAACAACGAACTCCAGATGGGATACGGTTTTATCCAGAACTTTGAGGACGGCTACAAGAAGAGCGATGACCGCCTGATTTTCGACAGCAAATTCGGCTACAAGGCCACCGACAAACTCTACCTCTCGGCGGTCTATAACTTCCGTTCCCAGTTCGCCGACGGCTTTACCGGCACGGACCTCACCTCTTCGCTGATGGCACCGGCCTACATGTCCCTCGGTCTCGGTATTGATTATCAGCCCGCCAAGAACCTCTCCATCAACTTTGCGCCGTTGACCGGAAAGACGGTGATGGTGGCCATTCCGGAACTCCGTTCCAAGTACGGCAATGCGGACGACCAGTTCTGCCGCTTCGAGCTCGGTGCCCAGCTGAAGGTGGACGCCAAGCTGGCTGTCAAGGACTTCACGGTGGCTTCCAACCTCCAGTTGTTCTCCGATTACCTCGACAATCCGCTGGATGTGAAGGTTAACTGGGATGTCAACGTGGATGCCAAAATCTCCAAATTGTTCTCCGTGACGCTCCGCACCAGCTTGATCTACGACAGCAAGATCAAGAGCGCCATCAAACGCGATTCGGCCGGTAATCCGGTGCTGGACGGCGATGGCAACAACATCATGGTGGCCGGCGTCCAGTTCAAGGAGATTTTCAGCGTAGGCTTCTCCTACACGATCGGCCAGAAGAAATAGCGCGGGCATGCAGTCCCGATTCGACACACAACTGGACCGCCTCACCTCCTCGCAGGGGAGGCGGTCCGGTTTTTTGCTTGCCCTGAGCGGCGGTGCCGATTCGATGACGATGGCCCATCTCTTTGTACACAGCCATCTGCTGCAGGGTTGCCCGCTGGTGGTGGCCCATGCCAATTTTACCCTGCGCGGGGCGGAGAGCGATGCCGATGAGGCTCTGGTGCGCGCCTGGGCCGATGCCCACGGCCTGCCCGTTCATGTGCGGCGGTTCGATACGGCCGCGGAAGCCGCCCGGCGCGGCATTTCCCTTGAAATGGCCGCCCGCGACCTGCGGTACGCCTGGTTTGCCCAGCTGCGGGAGGAACTCGGTCTGGGCTACGTGGCGGTGGCCCACCACCTGAACGACAGCGCGGAGACCCTGCTGCTCAACCTGGTGCGCGGTACGGGACTGCGGGGCCTGACCGGTATCCGTCCCGTCAACGGGGCGGTCGTCCGCCCGATGCTCCCCTTTACCCGGGAGGAGATCCGCGCTTTTGCGGCATCGGCCGGAATTTCTTTCCGGGAGGATGCCACCAATTCTGACTGCCGGTTTGCCCGCAACCGGATCCGCCAGGAAGTTTTTCCCGCCCTGGCGCAGATCAATCCCGCCTTCCTGACGAATATCGCCCGCACCATGACGCATCTGGAGGAGGCGCAGGCGGTGCTGGATGATTTCGTTGCCGGCAAGGCCGCCACGTTCACCCGTCGCGAAGATGATGCGACGGCGATTGACGCGCAGGCCCTTGCTGCGGAGCCCTTCCGCCACTACCTGCTCTACCGCCTGCTGAGCCCCTGCGGCTTCAACGAAGCGCAGGTGGACGCGGTGGAGGCGTCGCTCTCGGCGGAGGGTTCCGGCCGCCGTTTTTATTCTGAAACGCACCTGCTGCTGCAGGACCGTACTGAGTTGAAGTGCTATCCGCTGCGCGGTGCGGTGGAAGTGGACTGTGCGGTGGAGGTGCGCATCCGCATCACGCCACGCCCGGAGGATTTCGATCCCCGGAGGCTGCCGCAGGGCGCGCTGGTGGCCGATGCTGATGCCCTGGCGCTTCCGCTGAACTGCCGCCGCTGGCGCCCGGGCGACCGGTTCCGTCCCCTGGGCATGCAGGGATTCCGGAAGCTGAGCGATTTCTTTGTGGATGAAAAACTGGACCGGGAGCAGAAGGCCCGCCAGGTGGTGGTCACCACCCGCACGCCGGAAGGGGAGGAGCGCATCGTCTGTATCGCAGGACTGCGGTTAGACGACCGCGTCCGGGTAACCGAAGCCACCCGGACGCTGGTATGGATTGAAAAGATCTAGCCGTCAATCAAACAGATAGACCCACGGAAGCCGCGCGTAAACCCGGGCGTGGTTCTCTTTGCGCAGTTGGGCGTAGGCCCGCTCGAGGGCCGTCATTGGATCGGCGGCTGCCTCGAGGGAAGTGCGGGTTTTGGAGAAACTCTCCATCAGGCGTTCCATCACCCCTTTGACGGCCGGATAGGCCACCACGCGATAGCCTCCCTCGGAAAGTCCGGCGGCGGCTGCCGCATAGTCGATGGCGTCCACCAGTCCGCCGATTTCGTCGGCCAGTCCGCGCTCTACGGCGTCACTGCCGGTCCAGACGCGTCCCTGTCCGAGTTCATCCACCTTTTCCACAGGCATCTTGCGGCCCTCGGCCACGAGTGCCGTGAAGTCGGAATAGACCCGTTCGGTCATCTTCAGCAGGTAGGCCTGCTCGCTGGGGTCGAGGGGCTTCATCAGTGAGAGCGCGCTGCTGTGGCGGTGCGTGTTGATGTTGACGATATTGACGCCGACCTTCTTCCGGAGGGCATCTCCGAAGGAGGGAATCAGCGAAAAGACACCGATCGAACCGGTCAGCGTGCTGCGGTTGGTGAAGATCTTGTCGGCGCGGGCCGAGATCCAGTAGCCGCCCGAAGCGGCATAGTCGCCGTAGCTGGCAATCACCGGCTTGACCTCCTTCAGCAGGCCGAGTTCGTGGTTGATGATCTCAGCGCCCTGGGCGTCACCGCCCGGGGAGTTGACCCGGAGAACGACGGCCTTGACGGTGCTGTCGCGGCGGAGTTCCGCGAGGGTGTGCGCCATCGACTCTCCGGCGAGCGCCCCTTCCGGGCCGCTCACCACGATCTCGCCGTTGCAATAGACGACGGCAATTCGGTCGCGGGCGCCCCGTGCGGGCTTCTGGCCGGCCGCCGCCACGTAGCGGGCCATATCCACGAACCGCAGATCATCGGGTTCCTTAACGCCCATCAGCGAGCAGAGATACGCTTCCGCTTCGCTCTGGTAGAGGAGTTCATCCACCAGTCCGCGCTGGAGCAGGCTCGGCGCATCGGTGAGTTCCAGGTTGTCAATCCAGCGGTTATAGCGTTCCGGATCCAGGTCGCGCGAAGCGCAGATATCCGTCACCATCGCGTTCCACATCGAGCGAAGCATCACTTCGTTCTGCTCGCGGTTTTCCGGGGAGATGTCGCGCTTGACAAAGGTCTCGCCGGCCGATTTGTACTTGCCGTGACGAATCAGCTGGACATCGATGCCGAGCCGGTCGAGCGCATCCTTGAAAAACACCATGGAACCGCTCATGCCCAGCATCATCGCATCTCCATAGCTGTTCATCAGCACCTTGTCGGACACGGAGGCCAGGTAGTAGCCCGCGTCGGTCATCCGGTTGGAATAGGAGACGATGGCTTTCCCGGAGGCGCGGAAGCGCAGCAACGCGGCGCGGATCTCCTCCGCCTGGGCCTGCGAGAGCATCGGATCCTCGGGCGTCATGTAGATGAATTTGATGGTCGGATCCTGTGCGGCACGGTCGATCGCCCGGACATAATCATACAGGGAAACGGCCGAGGAGAAGTCGGGCCCGGCGGCCGGCGACCAGCGGAAACTCTCCTGACTCTGCTCGGAGACAGGGGCGGCGAAGTCGAGCTTCAGGATGGCTTCGCCGGTGATCGGTTCTGCCCCTTTGGACGAACCGCCGATCATGGCGCCAATCATTCCGAAGAAGATGACCAGGGTCAGGATGGAGGCCACCAGGAAGGCTAGCAGCGATCCGAAAAATATTTTCCAGAAAGTTTTCATGGTATGGCTTGATATTTGTTTTTCCTATGCGCGTTTGCATTGCAAATATAGGTACTAATTTTTATTTTTGTAGATTGATTCAATATGCATATTGTGTTCAAAAGGCTCTTCATAGGGCTTCTGCTGCTGATGGCCGTCCTGCCGCTCCACGCCGTGGATTTCAAGGGAACGGTCTATGCCCGCAAGAAGTCGGGCGGGAGCGAGCCGCTTCCCTTCGCGCAGGTCTATTACCTGGAACAGAAGAAGATTATCGAAACGGACGGCGACGGCGTCTTCCACCTGGATCTCCAGGCGGCCGCAACGCTGATCGCCACCTACGTGGGCTACTCCCGCGATACGGTGGTCGTCGCCCCCGGCACCCCCTCGGCCGATTTCTACCTGACCGGTGAAAACGAGGTGGATGAGGCGGTGGTGACCAGCCGTCAGGCAGGAATTTCCAAGCTGAAACCCGTCAAGACCGAGGTCATCACGGCCGCCGGCCTCTGCAAGATGGCCTGCTGCGCCCTGGCGGAGAGTTTCGAAAACTCGGCCAGCGTGACGGTGGGCTATTCCGATGCCGTGACCGGCGCCAAGCAGATCAAATTGCTCGGCCTCTCGGGCACCTATACGCAGATGCTGGACGAGAACCGACCGGTGATGCGCGGCCTGCTGAGCCCCTTCGGCATGTCTTATGTGCCGGGGCAGTGGCTGGAGAGCATCCAGATCGCCAAAGGCCCCTCGTCGGTCATCAACGGCCTGGAGGCTATCACGGGCCAGATCAACATGGAGCACCGCAAACCCACCGACGAGACGCCGCTCTTTGTGCAGCTCTATGGCAGCAGCGATGCAATGTTCGAGGCCAACGTGATATCGGCCCTGCAGTTCAGCCCCAAATGGAACACCATTCTCCTGGCCCATGTGGGCGGAACGGCGATGTCCATGGATATGAACAACGACACCTTCCGTGATGCGCCGCAGGTGATGCAGGTCAACGTGGCCAACCGCTGGTTCTACTACGATCCTTCCGGCACGCAGGTCCGCTTCGGTTTCCGCTTTATCAACGAAGACCGCCTCGGCGGCCAGATGCAGGCCGGGCGCGACAACACCGCCAACCTCGACGGCGGCCTCTGGGGCTCCCAGATCGTCAACCGCGGCGTGAACGGCTACCTCAAGGTGGGCGTACCCATCAACGAGGAGCACAACACCAATATCGCGCTGGTGCTCGACGCCACGCGCCACCACTTCGGATCCTTCTTCGGAACCAAGGATTTTCTGGGCGAGCAGACCTCCCTGTTCGGCAATCTGCTTTTCAGTACCGAGCTGAACGAGCATCATAAAGTCGAGACCGGACTGACCTTCAATTCCGACCTGTTTGCCGAGAATCTGACCTATGCCGGTGCCGTGGCTGCGCTGCCCGTAGCCGTCCCCATCAACCGGGACCGCCGGGAGACCTCCGCCGCCCTCTTCGGCGAGTACTCCTATACCACCGACAAGGTGACCTTTGTGGGCGGCATGAACCTCGAATACAACTGGCGCCACGGCTGGCTGTTCGCTCCGCGGGCCAACTTCAAATACTCCTTCACCGACGAGATCGTCTTCCGCGCCCTCGGCGGCCGCGGCTATCGCTGCTCCGATATTTTTGCGGACAACCTCGGCATGCTCTCCACCAGCCGCCTGATCCGTCTGGCCGATGACCTGGATACGATGGAGGACGCCTGGACCTTCGGCGGCAATATGACCTTCTACCTGCCCTTCGGATACGATCCGGAAAACACTTACCTGAGCTTCGATTATTTCCACAACACCTTCAACAGGCAGGTAATCGTGGACCAGGAGTGCACCGACGGCTTTACCGAGATTTACAATCTCAACGGCCCTTCCTACACCGACACCTGGCAGGTGGATTTCACCACCGATCCTTTCGAACGCTTCAATGTGACGGCCACCTTCCGCTATACGGACGCCCGCGTGACCCTGAACGGCCAGGGTTTGGTGGAGCGCCCGATGACCAGCCGGTTCAAGGCCGTGCTGAATATGCAGTATACGCTGCCGATGAACCGGTGGATCTTCGATTTCACCGCCCAGTTGAACGGTCCGATGCGCCTGCCGCGTTTCGCTGCGGATGCCTGGGGCCGCGAGACGAGCCCGGTCTATCCGATGCTCTACGCACAGATCACCCGCAAATTCCGCGGCCTGGATATTTACATCGGCGGCGAGAACCTGCTCAACTACCGCCAGAAGACGGCCATCCTCGGCAGTGATGCTCCATTCGGACCGGATTTCAATGCCGGATGCGTCTGGGGCCCGCTGATGGGCACGATGGCCTACGCCGGCCTGCGCTATACCCTTTGGAAAATGTAATAAACTCTTAAAATACAATTTGCTATGAAAAAGATTCTCACGCTTTGCCTGATGGCGCTCCTGACCTTTGCCATCGGTTTCCAGGCCGATGCAGCGGGCAAGAAGCAGAAGAAAGTGGCAGAAGTTACCTTCGTTACGACCATTGACTGCAAGAACTGTGTGAAGAAGGTGGAAGCCAACCTCCCCTATGAGAAAGGCATCCTCGATATGAAGGTCAAACTGGACGACCAGACGGTCTGGGTCAAGTACAATCCGGAGAAGACGACCATCGACAAACTGATTGCCGCCATCAACAAACTCGGCTACGACGCCAAGGTGGCTGAACCCGCTGCTGCGAAATAGCCCTTCCGCATGTTTCGCATCGTCTCCAAACGAACCCTGACGCCCACCATCACCCTGATGAAGGTGGAGGCTCCCCGACTCGCCGCTGCGGCGCAGCCGGGGCAGTTTCTGATTGTACGCGCCCGCGAGCAGGGGGAACGGATCCCGCTGACCATCTGTGACTATGATCGCAGGGAAGGCACCGTCACCATCTGCACCCAGGCCATCGGCGCTTCCACGCGGCTGATCAACAGCCTGGCGGAGGGCGATTCTTTTACCGATTTCGTAGGTCCGCTCGGACAGCCGTCCGAATTTGTCGGCTGGAGCGACGAGCGTATCCGTACCACCCGTTTCCTCTTTGTGGCGGGCGGTCTCGGCGCAGCCCCGGTGTATCCCCAGGTGAAGTATCTCCACGAACGCGGTGCCCGAATCGACCTGATTGCCGGCGCCAAGAATGCGGAACTCATCATCCTGGAGGAGGAGCTCCGCGCCGTCTGCGACCATCTCCATGTCTGCACCGACGACGGTTCGCGCGGAGAGAAAGGGCTGGTGACCGCAGTCATCACGCGTCTGCTTGCAGAAGGCAATTCCTATGACCAGGCGGTGGCCATCGGCCCCATGATCATGATGAAATTCACGGCCCTCACCCTCCAGCCTTCCGGCATTCCGCTGACAGTCAGCCTCAATACGCTGATGGTGGACGGAACCGGCATGTGCGGCGCCTGCCGCGTGACGGTGGGGGGAAAGACTCGTTTCGCCTGCGTGGACGGCCCTGAGTTCGATGCCTATCAGGTGGATTTCGACGAGGCGATGCGCCGCCAGGGCATGTACCGTGACCTGGAACAGGAAAAAGATCACACATGCAAAATCGGGAGGGACGCCTGATGGATCGCTTGAAACGAATTCCCGTACGGGAACAGGACCCGAAAGTCCGCGCCCGCAATTTTGAAGAGGTCTGCTGCGGCTACAGCGCCGAAGAGGCGGTCGCCGAGGCCTCCCGTTGCCTGAACTGCAAGAATCCGCGTTGCGTGGCGCATTGCCCGGTCAACCTGCAGATTCCCGCCTTCATCGCCGAAGTGGCCAGGGGCGATTTTGCGGCTGCCGCCCGCATCCTTGCGCGCGACAGTTCGCTGCCCGCCGTCTGCGGCCGGGTCTGCCCGCAGGAGACGCAATGTGAAGGCAGCTGCATTCTCGGCGTGAAGGGCGAACCGCTGGCGATCGGCCGGCTGGAACGTTTTGTAGCCGACTGGAGCCGCGAAAACGGCGTTTCCGTGGCGGAGAAAGCCTCTTCGAACGGCCACCGCGTAGCCGTCATCGGCAGCGGCCCTTCCGGTCTGGCCTGCGCCAGCGACCTGGCCCACCTCGGCTATGATGTCACCATCTTCGAGATGCTCCACAAAGCGGGGGGCGTGCTGCAGTACGGCATCCCCGAGTTCCGCCTGCCCAAGGAGAAGGTGGTGGCGCATGAGATCGGAAACGTTCGCGCGCTGGGCGTCAAGATCGAGACCAACGTCGTAATCGGCCGCACGGTGACCATCGACGAGCTGATGGACCGCGAAGGCTTCGAAGCCGTCTTTATCGGCTCCGGCGCGGGACTTCCCAAGTTTATGGACATTCCCGGAGAGAACCTGAACGGTGTTTTCTCCGCCAACGAATACCTGACCCGCAGCAATCTGATGCAGGCCTATGATCCTGCGAGCGACACGCCCATCCGGATCGGCCGCCACACGGTGGTGGTCGGCGGCGGCAACGTGGCGATGGACGCCGCCCGCACGGCGCTCCGCCTCGGATCCGAGGTGACCATCGTCTATCGGCGCACGGAGAAGGAACTGCCGGCCCGCGCCGAGGAGGTGCACCATGCCAAGGAGGAGGGAATTAGCTTCCGGATGCTCACCAACCCGGTGGAAATCCTGGGGGATGAGAAGGGGACGGTCCGCGGCCTGCGCTGCATCCAGATGGAGCTCGGCGCGCCCGACGAGAGCGGCCGCCGCAGCCCCGTTCCGGTGGCGGGCAGCGAATTCGAGATCGAAGCCGACGTGGTCATCATGGCCCTCGGCACCTCGCCGAACCCCCTGATTGCCGGAACCACGGCCGGTTTGGAAACCAACCGCCGCGGTTGCCTGGTGGCCGATGAAGCGGGGGCAACCACCCGTCCCGGTGTCTTTGCCGGCGGCGATGCCGTGACCGGCGCCGCCACCGTCATCCTGGCTATGGGTGCCGGCCGTCGCGCCGCCGCCGCCATCGACAGTTATATTCAGAACAAAGCTTAAAACCACGATACAATGGCTCAGAAGCCCTCAATTCCGAAAGGCACGCGAGATTTCGGCACCGCCGAGATGGTCGGCCGCAACTACATTTTCGACACCGTCAAATCGGTTTTTGTCAAGTATGGTTACCAGGGGATCGAAACCCCGGCCATGGAGAACCTCAGCACGCTGATGGGAAAATACGGCGAAGAAGGGGACAAGCTTCTTTTCCGGATTCAGAACAGCGGCGAAAAGGCAGACCTGCCGCCGGAGAAGGGACTTCGCTACGACCTGACCGTGCCTTTTGCGCGCTACGTGGTGCAGCACCAGGGAGAGATCTCCTTCCCCTTCAAGCGCTACCAGATTCAGCCCGTCTGGCGCGCAGACCGCCCGCAGAAGGGGCGCTACCGCGAGTTCTATCAGTGCGATGTGGATGCCATCGGCAGCCGCTCGCTGCTCAATGAACTGGAGTTGGTCCAGATCGTGGACGAAGTATTCGGCAAGCTGGGCATCCGTGTCTGCCTGAAGATCAACAACCGCAAGATTCTCGCCGGCCTGGCGGAGGTATGCGGGGCGCCGGACAAGCTGATCGACATCACCGTGGCCATTGACAAGATCGACAAGATCGGCCTGGATGCCGTCAAGGAGGAGCTCACAGAGAAGGGACTCTCCGCGGCCGCCATCGCCGTGATCGAGCCGGTGCTGACCCTTTCGGGAACCACGGCGGAGAAACTGGCCCGGATGAAGCAGGTGCTTGCCGCCTCCGAGATCGGTCGCAAGGGCCTGGAGGAGGTCTCGACGCTCTTCGGCCTGATTGACCAGGCCGCTGTGGGGATCGACGTCGAACTCGATCTTTCGCTTGCGCGCGGGCTCAATTATTATACGGGCGCCATTTTCGAGGTCAAGGCCCTCGATTTCCAGATCGGAAGCATCTGCGGCGGCGGCCGTTACGACGACCTGACCGGTATTTTTGGATTGCCCGGGATGTCCGGCGTGGGCATTTCCTTCGGCGCGGACCGAATCTACGACGTGCTGGCCGGCCTGAATCTTTTCCCGCAGGGAATGGAAGGATCCGCCGATATCCTCTTTACCAACATGGGCGAAGCGGAAGTGGCCTGGCTGCTGCCGGTAGCCGCCTCGCTCCGCGCGCGTGGCATTCGCTGCGAAGTCTATCCGGAGGCCGCCAAACTGCGCAAACAGTTTGAGTATGCCGACCGCAAGAGCATCCGCTACCTGGCTATCGTCGGCGGCGATGAAATGGCCGCCGGAACCGTTACCCTCAAGAATCTCGCGACCGGAGAACAACGTACCGAAAGCGCACAAAAAATAAGCGATTTGACTTGGTAGTCAAATCGCTTATTCGTTAAGCGAAAGGGAGCTTCAATTATTTGTTGATAGCTTCGACAGCCTTCTCAGCTGCTTTTTCGATACCAGCTTTAGCTACACCTTCTGCAGCATCCTTAGCGGTCTGCTCTACAGTCTTGCATTCGCCGCTGCATTCGCCCTTGCAGTCACCTTTGCACTCGGTAGCGCATTTTTCGCATTTGGTTTCTTCAGCAGCCTTCGGCTGGTTCTTGCAGGAGACGGCGAACATAGCCATGCAAGCCATCATCACGATAACAGTGAGTTTTTTCATGTTGTTTGTGTTTTAATAGGTTGGTTAATGAAGTGAATGGTCATTTTTAAGCATCCGGATCGGTCAGAACCGCGCTGGAGGTGATAGCGCTCTTCTCGCAGTTGTAGAGGAACTCATGACCGTTGAGGTTCTTCAGCACGATACGGCCATCCTTGAGCGGGGTAATCAGGTTCTGGAGATTGCGTTTCACGGCGGCCTGTGCATAGGTGAGCGAGCACTTGATGACAAGCGGATCCTCGGCCGTAGCGGTCAGCGTAGCAGGAGCGGGCCAGTAGTTGTTCGTATTGGTGCTGGTGCTGCCGGGCCAGCCAAAATCCGGACCGAGAATGATTTCGCGGAGCGCGGTTTTCGGAGCATCGGTGGTGTTGGAGGTATTGAACATGTACTGGGACGTACCGGTTGCGCTGGCAGAACTTGCGCCGGAAAGATTGATGGTGCGCAGGCTCGGGCAGAGACGGAACATATAGGCAAAGTTCACGCCCTTGGCCGTATTGAAGTTGGACAGATCCAGATCGACGAGGCTCTCGCAGCGGCGGAACATGCTGTGGAAGTTCTCCACGTTGCGGGTGTCGAAGTTCTGTTTCAGGCTGGTCATCGCCACGCAGCTGTCGAACATGTGACGCAGGGTGGTGTCTTTAGCCAGCGAGAAGTGACGCAGGTCGAGTTCCTGCAACGAAGCGCAGTGGTGGAACATGTACGAGGTGATCGTCGCATTGTCGAGGGTGAAACCTTCGCCAAATACGAGGTTCTTGACCTTCTCGCAGGACATGAACATATAATAGGTATTCTCCAGGCTCTCGGAAGTAAAGCTGCTGACATTGATCGGATCAGCCACAAAGCACTGGCGGAACATCTGGTTCATCGTGGTGACCTTCGCGGTGTTGAATGTGCTGCAGTCGATGGACTGCAGTTTCCAGCAGCCGTTGAAGGCGTACTGCATCGTGGTTACGTTCTCCGTGTTGAAGTGGGAGAGATCCACGCTCTGCAGGTTGTGGCAGTGACCGAAGGTGTAGTACATCGACGTGGAAATACCCGTGTCCAGGAGTTCGAGACCTTCAATCTGCTCCAGTCCGCTGAAGTAGCTGAACAGGTAGCGGACATTGACATGGTATTTGGGCGCAGCCGTCTTGACGGTCAGGGTGTTTCCGTCAAGCACTGCGACGGCGCAACGGTCGTTGCCGGCGCCTACCGGAATACCGCTGACATCCGTCATATCCTGATTGGCGAGGAAGACAATCTTGGTGATGGTCGAGTCATAGCTGGAAGTGCTGGTGACGAATTCACCTTTGACGAAAGACTTCACCGTCTTGTTGAAGTTGATGCCATCCAGATAGGCCTTGTCGCAAACGACGTTAAGGGCAGGCATTTCCACGACTTTGTTGAAACCGATGGATTCGGTGGTGCTTGCCGAAGCGCGGGCGCTGAGCCCGTTCTTGCCGGTCGCGTAAACCGTGAAGCCGGTTGTGACGGTCGGGGGAACCGGGATGCAGACGGTGGCCGGAAGCTGAAGTCCCTCGCCGCAATTGACCTTCAGGCAGGTTGACGAGCGGGTGAATCTTCCTTTCGGACCCGTTTCCGTAACAGCGAATACGCCCGTACCGGCCAGGGATTCAGCTTCCTTGCAGACGATGGAAACCGACTCGAGCGTTTCGTTGCCGGTCAGGTTCAGTTTGATGAACGAGCAGGCATTCTTGAATTCGAATGCGGAGCCCTCGCTCTTGGCCATCATGATGTTGCCGCCGCTGACATGTCCCGTAGCGGGGTCAAGGGAGATTTCGTAAGGATAGACCACGCTGACCGAGTCTTGATTGACCGCGTTGGTCTCACTGTACGGATACACGGCGAAATAGTGGTCCGCAACGGCGACGGTAGCGTCCGTCGAGAAGGTAGCGGTCGGGGTGCCGGCACCGGCGGTCAGGGTAAACTTAATGTTGGCGACACCGTCGAAGAGGGAGATCTCATCGCCGGCTTCCCAAACTTGCTTGTAAGCGGTTCCATCGAGAACTGCTTTCGTGTCACAGACGTCCGAAATGACGGCCTGAATGGTGGTAACACCGTCGAGACGGGTCAGATTTTTTCCATTTTCCTTGTCGCAGGCCACTGCCAGGGTCAGCAGCGCGAATAATGCAATAATCAGTTTTTTCATGGCACTGTAGGTTTTAGTCCCAGCTTCCGCTGATCGGGGTGAAACTGTCATTACTGCCGCTTGCCCCAGCGCAGGCATTCGACTCCAACGAAAGGAACTCGAGTTCCGTTTCGGGCTTTGAATAAATCTGTTTTTTCATGTTCGTCTTACTCAAAAGTAATTGCGTTGAGAATGCAAAATTAAGTTATTATTTGGATAATTGTTAAAAAACGATTAAGGTTCGCACACAGTCAGGACTTTTACCTCCTCCAGGCTGGCGAGGGTCGTGGGGTCGACAACTGTCTGCTGCGCGTCTTTGTAACGATACGCGTCTCCGGAAGGGGTCATGAGAATCAGGATGCCGGAGCGCAGCGCTTTTGCGGCGTCATCATACTCCGAAATAAGTGCCTGGGCCGTAGCCAGCGGCATTTCCCACTGCGCGGCTCCGGCGGGGAGCGATTCGCTCAGGGCAGGGAAGAAACCGGCGCGGTTGGCGGCGCTGAGCACGAAGTTCTGTCCCAATGAGACATCTTTTAGCACGGTGCAGCTCCCGAAGAACTGCCGGATGTGGGTAGCCCCACGGGTATTGAATCCGCTCAGGTCCACCTCGGAAAGCTGGGTGCAACCGAAGAAGGCTGAATCCGCTTTCGTGAAACTTGTCGTCGTTTCGCTCAGATCCAGCTGCGCCAGGGAGGAGCAGCCGGTGAAGAGGCGTGAGAGGGAGGTGACCCCGGACAGGTTGAGGTTCTCTGCATCGAGCTGCGTCAGGGCCTTGCAGTTCTGGAAGAGGCTGTAGAGGCTCTTGGCGGGCAGGTTCCTGAATTGTTCGCCGAGGGTGATCGACTGGAGTTTGGTGCAACCGTTGAAGAGATAGGAGATATCGGTCACCTTGGCCGGGTTCCACGAACTGAGGTCGATGGAAAGCAGCCCTTCGCAGTGGTTGATGAAACTGGTCAGATTGGTGACGTTGTCTACGTTGATCCAACTGACATCCAGATGCTGGAGCGCCAGGCAGTAGTGGAACATGTTCCGCAGGTTGGTGGCCTCGTCGGTGAGGACCTGGTCCGTGCCGGTCAGGGTGGTGAGCGCCTGCAGGCGGGAGAAGAGGTAGCTGGCGTTGGCGGCGGTCTTGATGCGGTCGCAGGAAGTGCTGACGGTCAATACGCCGGCGGCAAAAGTCGCCAGGACGGAGCCGTCTCCTGCCGCACTTACATCCACGCCTCCCGTGATGTGCGAGAGGTCCGCCCCGGTGACGAATGAAACCTGCCGGGTGGAGGTGTGGTTGGTGCTCGAGGTTGCGTTGGTGGTTGCGTTCGCGAGGGTCTTGATGGCCGCGTTGAAGGTAGAGCCGGTGGCCGGCGTTGCGTAGGGGATGCCGGTGGACGGGA
>JAEEGH010018443.1_pt1 | contig 14759 bp, 18 predicted proteins | sample 9134181 | NCBI WGS metagenome assembly JAEEGH01 (sample SAMN16246544, study PRJNA631951) | gut metagenome | biome: gut microbiome; feature: rumen; material: DP-attached | host: Bos | place: Iran: Karaj | collected 2018-10 | reverse complement strand
TCTAAACGATTATGGCAATGAAGAACGTAAAAGTAAATAGTGACGTAGAGTTGAAAGACAGACTGGTTGCCATCAACCGTGTAACGAAGGTAACCAAGGGTGGTCGCACCTTTACATTCGCAGCTATTGTGGTTGTCGGTGACGGCAATGGTATCATTGGCTGGGGTCTTGGCAAGGCTGGTGAAGTAACCGCTGCTATCGCCAAGGGTGTCGAGGCTGCCAAGAAGAATTTGGTGAAGGTGCCTGTTTTGAAGGGTACTATTCCCCACGAGATGGAAGCCCGCTATGGTGGCGCCCAGGTATTCCTGAAGCCGGCAGCAGCTGGTACCGGTCTTGTGGCCGGTGGTGCTATGCGTGCCGTTTTGGAGAGTGTTGGCGTGAAGGACGTGTTGGCTAAGTCAAAGGGTTCTTCTAACCCCCACAATCTGGTGAAGGCTACCATCGAGGCTCTGAGCCAGATGCGTGATGCCTACACGGTTGCAGGTACTCGTGGTATCAGTATGGACAAAGTATTCAAAGGATAAAGGAGACTAAGATTATGGCAACAATTAAGATTAAGCAGATTAAGAGTAAGATCGGTTATCCGGTTGATCAGAAGCGCACGCTCGAGGCTCTCGGCCTGCGCAAGATTTCTCAGGTTGTCGAGGTTGAGGACAATCCTTCTATCCGTGGAATGATTCGCAAGGTTCATCACCTGGTGACCGTCGTTGAGTAATAACAAACATTAATTAAGGAGATTCGATTATGAAACTGAATAATTTGAAACCTGCAGCAGGCTCTACTCATTCACGTCGTCGTATCGGTCGCGGACCAGGTTCTGGTCTTGGCGGTACTTCAACCCGTGGTCACAAGGGTGCCAAGGCTCGCTCTGGTTATAAGAGAAAGATTGGTTTTGAGGGCGGTCAGATGCCTCTGCAGCGCCGCGTGCCGAAGTCTGGATTCAAGAACATCAACCACAAGGAGTATTTTGCAGTGAACCTGTCTACACTCCAGAAGCTGGCTGAGGAGAAGAACCTTACTAAGATCGGAATAGCCGAGCTGGTTGCTGCTGGTCTGACCAATGGCAAGGAGCAGGTGAAGGTTCTCGGCAATGGTGAACTGAAGGCCAAGGTTGACGTAGAAGCCAACGCATTCTCGAAGACTGCCGAGGAAGCTATCAAGGCAGTAGGTGGTAACGCAACAATAATCTAAGCTAAGATGAAGAAGTTTATAGAGACACTGAAGAACATTTGGAAGATTGAGGACCTGCGTCAGCGCCTCCTCATTACAGTCCTGTTTGTAGCCATTTATCGTTTCGGCTCTTTCGTGGTACTTCCTGGTATCAATCCTGTCATGCTTGATAAGCTGCAGCAGCAGACTGCTGGCGGTCTGCTGGCCCTGCTGGATATGTTCTCTGGTGGAGCATTCTCCAATGCATCGATCTTCGCACTTGGAATCATGCCTTACATCTCGGCTTCTATCGTAATGCAGCTCCTTGCCGTCGCTGTTCCTTATTTCCAGAAGATGCAGCGCGAAGGTGAGAGCGGTCGCAAGAAGATCAGCATGTACACTCGGTACTTGACAGTAGCCATCCTGCTGTTCCAGGCACCGAGCTACCTGATTAACCTGAAGATGACCTCGGGTGCAGCACTGGCTTCTGGTATCAGCTGGCCGGTGTTCATGATTCCCGCAACGATTATTCTGGCTGCAGGTAGCATGTTCATCCTTTGGCTTGGTGAGCGCATTACTGATAAGGGTATAGGAAACGGTATCTCAATGATCATTATGATTGGTATTATTGCCCGTCTGCCTCAGGCATTCATCCAGGAGGTCAGCTCGCGCTTCACCGCCATCACAGGTGGTGGTCTGGTCATGTTCCTTGTTGAGATTATCATCCTTTATGCCGTTGTTTGTGCATCTATTGTTCTGGTACAGGGTGTTCGCAAGATTCCCGTACAGTATGCAAAGCGTGTTGTGGGTAACAAGACCTATGGTGGTGCCCGCCAGTATATCCCCCTGAAGCTGTTCGCTGCCAATGTGATGCCTATCATCTTTGCTCAGGCTCTGATGTTCATCCCTCTGGCTATCGTCCAGTACTCAGCTCCGGAGAATGCAAGCTGGTTCGTACGTTCTATGCTCGATCACCACAGCTGGACATATAACATTATCTTTGCCCTGCTGATTATCGCGTTCACGTACTTCTATACAGCTATCACGCTGAATCCTACACAGATGGCTGAGGATATGAAGCGTAATAACGGTTTCATTCCTGGCGTGAAGCCCGGTAAGGACACCGCAGACTTCATTGATACGGTGATGTCGCGCATTACGCTGCCTGGCTCACTGTTCATTGCCTTCATCGCCATCATGCCTGCTCTTGCAGGTCTGCTGAATGTGCAGGATGCTTTCTCACAGTTCTTCGGCGGTACGTCGTTGCTGATTCTTGTGGGTGTGGTACTTGATACCCTTGCCCAGATTGAGAGTCACCTGTTAATGCGCCATTATGACGGTCTGCTGAGTTCTGGCCGCATCCATGGCCGCGGTATGGCTGCCTACTAAATCTTCTATGAAGATATTCCTGAAGACTGAAGATGAAATTGAGCTGATGCGTCAGGCAAACCAACTTGTTGGTAAGACCCTTGGCGAATTGGCAAAGCATATCAAGCCTGGTATAACGACCCTCCAGTTGGATAAGATTGCCGACGAGTTCATCCGTGACCACGGTGCCGTTCCGACTTTCAAGGGTTTTCCCAATCCATATGGAGGGCCGTTTCCTGCCAGCATCTGTACTTCTGTAAATGATGTCGTTGTTCATGGGGTACCCAATGACAAGACCGTGCTTAAGGAGGGCGACATTATCTCGATAGACTGTGGTACGCTTCTGAATGGCTTTAATGGTGATTCTGCCTACACGTTCTGTGTTGGTGATGTTTCTCCAGAAGTCAAGCGGCTTTTGAAGACGACGAAGGAAGCACTGTATCTTGGTATCGATGCTGCTCAGGCTGGCCATCATCTTGGTGATATCAGTTCTGCAGTACAGGATTGTTGCGAAGCACAGAAGTATGGAATTGTTCGCGAGCTGACCGGTCACGGCATTGGTCGTGAGATGCATGAGGATCCTCCTGTACCCAACTACGGTCGCCGTGGCAATAGTGTCATGTTGAAAGCCGGTATGTGCATTGCTATTGAACCGATGATTACGATGGGTAAGCGTGACATCTGGCTTGATCAGGACAAGTGGTCAGTCCGTACTCGTGATGGAAAGCCGGCAGCTCATTTCGAGCATACGGTAGCCATCCGTAAGGGGAAGGCCGAGATTTTATCTTCTTTTGAGGAAGCTATTCAAGTAGAAGGAGTATTATATTAAATAATGTATGGCAAAACAATCCGCTATTGAGCAGGACGGAACAATCCTCGAGAGTCTCTCGAATGCCATGTTCCGCGTAGAACTTGAAAATGGAGTGCAGATTATTGCCCATATCTCGGGCAAGATGCGTATGCACTACATCCGTATCCTTCCTGGAGACAAGGTGAAGGTGGAGATGAGTCCTTACGACTTGACAAAAGGTAGAATTGTATTCAGATACAAATAAACAACTTTTTAATGATATGAAGACAAGAGCATCGTTGAAGAAGCGCACCCCTGACTGCAAGATTGTACGTCGTAAGGGACGCCTGTTCGTTATCAACAAGAAGAACCCTAAGTACAAGATGCGTCAGGGTTAATTGTTAAATAAGCATAAAGGAGTGCGGAGGTTTGCGAAAATCTTCGTACCTTTGCATGCTTTTTAGCAAAAATCGATTTTTAAACATTTTATTTTCACTATTTAATTAACAATGGCAATAAGAATTGTTGGAGTAGATTTGCCCCAGAACAAGCGTGGCGAAATCGCATTGACCTATATCTATGGTATTGGTCGAAGTAGTTCAGCAAAGATATTGGATAAGGCAGGTGTCAGCCGCGACCTCAAGGTCAACGAGTGGAGTGACGACCAGGCAGCCAAGATCCGTGAAATCATCGGTGCTGAATTCAAAGTTGAAGGTGATCTCCGTAGTGAGATCCAGTTGAATATCAAGCGACTGATGGATATTGGTTGCTATCGTGGTGTCCGTCATCGTCACGGTCTTCCGGTTCGTGGTCAGAGCACAAAGAATAATGCTCGTACCCGTAAGGGAAAGAAGAAGACTGTTGCTAATAAGAAGAAGGCTACGAAGTAATTTTAAGTTTAACGTTTAAAGATTAAAGTTTAAAGTTATGGCAAAGAAAACAGTCGCTTCCAAGAAGAGAAACGTGAGAGTGAATGCCATTGGCCAGCTCCACGTACATAGTTCTTTCAATAATATTATTGTATCGCTGGCAAACGACGAGGGACAGGTTATCTCTTGGTCTTCAGCTGGTAAGATGGGCTTCCGTGGTTCAAAGAAGAACACTCCTTACGCTGCCCAGATGGCTGCCGAGGATTGCGCCAAGGTCGCATTTGACCTGGGCTTGCGCAAGGTGAAGGCATACGTTAAGGGTCCCGGCAACGGTCGTGAGTCGGCTATCCGTGCCGTGCACGGTGCTGGTATTGAGGTGATGGAGATTATCGATGTTACTCCGCTGCCGCATAATGGCTGTCGTCCTCCGAAGCGTCGTAGAGTTTAATATCTAGGAATCTAGAGTATCTGGAGTATCTAGAAAACTTGACAAAATTAATAACGAATCATTTTTATAATTATGGCAAAGTATATTGGACCGAAATCTAAAATTGCACGCCGTTTTGGAGAACCCATCTTCGGCGCTGACAAAGTTTTGTCTAGGAGAAACTTCCCTCCTGGACAGCATGGCAATAACCGTCGCCGCAAGCAGTCGGAGTATGCTGTCATGCTGGCAGAGAAGCAGAAGGCCAAGTACACTTATGGAGTACTTGAGCGTCAGTTCCGTAATATGTTTGAGAAGGCTGCTAAGGCCGATGGTATCACTGGTGAGGTGCTGCTCCAGCTTTTGGAGAGCCGACTCGACAATGTGGTGTTCCGTCTTGGTATTGCTCCTACTCGCGCAGCTGCCCGTCAGCTAGTAGGTCACAAGCACATTACTGTTGATGGTAAGGTTGTGAACATTCCTTCTTTCCAGGTTAAGCCCGGCATGATTGTTGCCGTTCGTGAGAAGTCAAAGTCTCTCGAGGTTATTGAGGCTGCTCTCGCTGGCTTCAATCACAGCAAGTATCCTTGGATTGAGTGGGATGAGAACGCTAAGGGCGGTAAGTTCCTGCACCTGCCGGAGCGTGCCGACATTCCTGAGAACATTAAGGAACAGTCAATCGTTGAGTTGTACTCTAAAAACTAAAAATCATTAAGTTAATGGCGATATTAGCATTTCAAAAACCTGATAAAGTCGTAATGTTGGAGTCGACGGACAAGTTCGGCAAGTTCGAATTTCGTCCCTTGGAGCCTGGCTTCGGTGTCACCGTGGGCAATGCTCTTCGCCGCATTCTTCTTTCATCGCTCGAGGGTTATGCTATCAACACCATCCGCATTGCCGGTGTTGAGCATGAGTTCTCATCAGTACCTGGTGTAAAGGAAGACGTGACCAACATTATCTTGAACCTGAAGCAAGTAAGGTTCAAGCAAGTAGTGGAAGAATTCGAGAACGAAAAAGTCTCTATCACCGTTGAGAATTCTACCGAGTTTAAAGCCGGTGATATAGGCAAGTATCTGACTGGATTTGAAGTGTTAAATCCCGATTTGGTGATTTGTCATTTAGATTCCAAAGCTTCGATGCAGATTGATATTACCATTAACAAAGGTCGTGGCTACGTTCCCGCTGATGAGAACCGTGAGTTCTGCACCGATGTCAATGTAATAGCTATCGATTCAATCTACACTCCGATTCGTAATGTGAAATACGCCGTTGAGCCGTATCGTGTCGAGCAGAAGACCGACTACGACAAATTGGTGATGGAGATTACGACGGATGGTTCCATACACCCGAAAGACGCGCTGAAGGAAGCCGCCAAGATCCTTATCTATCACTTCATGCTCTTCTCAGATGAGAAAATCACTCTTGAGAACACGGAGAGTGAGGGCAACCAGGAGTTTGATGAGGAGGTACTGCACATGCGTCAGTTGCTCAAGACCAAGTTGGTAGACATGAACCTCTCCGTTCGTGCCCTCAACTGTCTGAAGGCTGCCGATGTAGAGACCCTTGGTGATCTCGTACAGTACAACAAGACGGATCTCCTGAAGTTCCGCAATTTCGGTAAGAAATCGCTCACAGAGCTTGATGATTTGCTCGAGAGTCTGAATCTGTCGTTTGGAACCGATATTACAAAATACAAATTAGACAAGGAGTAATCTTATAAGACTATAGTCACTATAGTAACTGTATGAACTCCTTCCAAAGAAGAAAAAAACGAAAAAATGAGACACGGAAAGAAATTTAACCATCTGGGTCGTACTGCTGATCACCGCCGTGCCATGCTTGCCAACATGGCTATCTCACTGATCATGCACAAAAGAATCACTACGACTCTCGCCAAGGCAAAGGCACTCAAGAAGTATGTTGAGCCCCTGATCACACGCTCAAAAGACGATAGCACAAACTCACGTCGTGTAGTATTCAGCTACCTGCAGAATAAAGAGGCTCTCAAAGAGCTCTTCGGTGTTATCTCACAGAAGGTAGGTGACCGTCCCGGTGGCTACACCCGCGTGATTAAGCTGGGTGCTCGTCAGGGTGATGGTGCGGATATCGCATTCATCGAGCTCGTAGACTTCGATGAGAACATGGCTAAGACTCCAAAGGCAGAGAAGAAGACTCGTCGTTCACGTAAGTCTGCTGCTGCTGCCAAGGCTGAGGCTCCTGCAGAGGAGGCGCCCAAGGCTGCTGAGGCTCCCGCTGAGGAGGCTCCTAAGGCTGAGGAAGCACCTGCTGCTGAGGCACCTGCTGCTGAGGAGGCAAAGGCTGAGTAAGATTTCGATTGAACTCACAATAGAGTGGGGCATTGCGATGGCAATGTCCCACTTTTATTGTTTATCCCTTCTTATACTTTTTGTAGTTGCGGTAGAAGGAGCTGAGAGAAGCAAATCCCGATTGTATGGCGATATCATTCACCGAGAGGTTGGGATTTTTCGCTATCAGTTGTTCGGCATGTGCGATCCGCTGTCTGTTGATGAACTCATTGAAAGTGATACCCATCTGTTGGTTGATAGCCTGATAGATATAGGTACGGTTAGTGCTCATCATCCTTGCGAGGTCTTCCAGTTTCAAATCAGGCTGCAAGAATATCTTGTCCTTTTCAACGAGTTCCACGATACGCTCCGTCAGGGTTCTGTCAAGGGCGGTCTTCTCATTCTCCTCCTTGCTGATGATGGCTTTGTCACGATCTAGGTCGATGATGGAGAACTCCCGATGTAGGCCCAGGTAGCCGATGGCAAATAGTAAGATGGTGAAGGCAATGGAAGGGAACGCAAGTAGGTATGTGGCATTCGTAAAGCGGTAACGCCCGATGACATTCGCCACAAACGACATCACGGAGGCAATGACTATCAGGTAGAATATCGACTTGATGTTACGCATCGACTTGTCGTCGGTATCCGCATAAAACTGGTTGACGGCATTGTCATACCTGCGAATCAGCTGTACCCCCACCACAATTGTTATAATCACCTCAATAGCGAACACGATCTTGCATACGATGTGTATCCATGCCAGTAGCAAGGCTGTGCCAGTCAGTCCTTCCGTCAGGTTATGATAGAGATACTGCTCCGTGAAGAGGCTGCTCTCCTCGTCAGACATCGTGAAGAGGCTGATGCCGCAAGCGAGGGCGGCGAGGAAGGCAGGGAGGAATCCCCAGTAGTACCATGACTTCCATCGGGCAGTCAGCCTTATAATATAAATAAGGTATAAGGGATAGACAGCCAGGTTTGCTGCCACATACACCACGTCCATGAATGGGACGACGTGGACGACATGGTTGAAGAACACATAATGTCCAGCATATAACACTGTTGTCGTGAGCATAAACACAAAAAGTGTCCGTTGCTCACGCAACCGGCAGTTGTTCCACTCCAAGGCGATGAGCACTGTGAACAGTGCACATGTCATCAATGGCAGTGATGTGATGAGGTGGTAAATCATAGTATTGACAAATTTATGTCTTTCTCCCGATATATGCAAGTTTTAAGTGGAAAACTTTCTCTTTTTCCTGCAAAAACCATAATAATTGTGATTATGGGAGTAAGTTTTGTGAATGTGGAAATACGACAACAAGTAAAATCGCTAAATTTGCGAATACTAATCATTTAATTACATTAAAAATCAACGAATATGAAAAAACTAGTACTTTCCATGATGGTTCTGTTTAGCGCGGCTGTAACCATGAGTTTTGCACAAAATACAGTAGTGGCTTCACTGAGCCATGAGGGAGAAACCACTGTGTTCTATGGTGTCGGAGCATTAAAACAGGCTGTGGATGCAGCAGCGAGCGGTGATATCATCAATCTTTCCAGCGGCACTTTTAATGCGTCCAATATTTCTAAAGCCATCGTCCTGCGAGGAGTAGGTATTGACAACGATAATCCAACCTATATAGAGGGAGGATTCACCATCAATGTGACAGAAGAAGGTTCAAACCGTTTAACAATGGAGGGTATCAGATGTAAAGGCGAGGTAAAATTGGGAGGATCGTTTTCCAGTCCACAATTTGTAAAGTGCCAGTTTTGGAGAATTAATGGTATCGCTAATACTGATGCTGTTAAGGATGTCATGGTTGCCAACTGTAAAGTAACAGAATTCTTCAGGCTGGGAGGTACTACGACAGTATCTCTTGTGAACAGTTATATTGCTGAGCCAGGTGTTTATGAGAATGCTCATTTCATGGCTACCAACTGCATTGTTTCAAAATATGCCCCATCAGATCAGATGCAAAATTCTATATGGAAAAACTGTATCTTCTGGACGACGAATTCATATGGTTATAGACTACCGAACAGTAGTAAGGCAATAAACTGCATAGGTATACCCAATTGGTATAATATGTTTGAGAATTTGACCGATAGTCCAAACAACATAACTATGGCTGCTCTCACTGATGTTTTCATAGATTTCAATGGTGATTGGTCAGACGATTGGACCTTCAAATTGACAGATGCCGGCAAGGCAGTCAAAGGTACTGATGGAAAAGAAGTAGGACTCTACGGTGGTCCGATGCCATTCAACCAGGACTTGTCATATCCTATTATTACGACAATGACTGTTGATGAGCAGACAGATACCGATGGTAAGCTGGGCGTGACAATCGAGGTAAGCAAATAAAAACAAAAAAATACAGAATGATGAAAAAAGTATTATTATCTTTGGTTGCCATGATGGTTGCAACTATAAGTTTCGCACAAGAAACAGTGGTGGCCTCACTGAGCCATGAAGGAGAAACCACGATGTTCTATGGAATGACAGCCTTAGTTAAAGCAGCAGAGAAGGCCCAGAGCGGCGACGTGATCAACCTTTCTCGGGGTATCTTCTCTGCCACGACAATCAAGGTAGGTATCACGTTGCGTGGTGCCGGTATTGATAGTGACGATCCTACTTATATTAATGGGAATCTGCATATCGAGATTCCTGCAGACGACACCAACCAGTTCACAATGGAGGGTATCATTTGTAATAATGAAATGAGTATGCGCGGAACCTTCTCAACCCCCCAAATCGTGAAATGCAAGTTGAAAAGTGGCTTTACAACGAAAACCATAACTGATGATATTAACATCTTGGTAGTTAATAGCAAGGTTCTAGACCATTTCAATGTAGGAGGTATTTGCAGAGCCTCTTTAATAAACAGTTACATGGATGGTGTCAATTTTTATGATGATGCCCATTTTATGGGCTTAAACTGCGTGCTCTGGAAAGACCGTGTGGACTTACTGCACCATTCTGTTTGGAAGAATTGCATTTTCTTTAGCGGTAGACATTATTCCGATGCACTGCCTACTGATAGTGAATGTACGAATTGTGTGGCAGTCAATTACGGCAATGACCCTTTCAGAAACCTGACAATCAAGTCTGGTTGTTCAATGGCAACATACGCTGAAGCCTTCAAGGATTTCACAGGCACTTATACAGACGAACAGACCTTTGAATTATCTGACGCAGCCAAGGCTAATGAGAATTTCAAGGGTACCGACGGGACGGAAGTGGGCCTCTACGGCGGTCCACAGCCATTCAACCTTACTCTGTCTTATCCTCTGATCTCTAAGATGGAGGTCAGTGAAAAGACCGACGACAAGGATCAGTTAGAAGTAACAATTGAGGTGAAGTAACTTACAGATTATGCGAAAATATCTATTATTAACAATACTGCTCTCCTTCCTTTGCATAGGTGCGAGGGGACAATCCTACCCGGAGATAGACTTATCTGGACTGCCAAAGTCCACAACGGCAGTTTCACTTCGCTATTGGTTCGACACCGATGCCAACAGCGTCAAGACTGCATCCATTTCGGGCGGTGCTACCACCATCGATGCCTCAGCTCTCAAGGAGGGAGTCCATACCGTCCACTATCAGGTTGTAGATAGCAAGGACATAGCAGGTATTCCCAACTCTAAGATGTTCATTAAGCTCGATCAGGAGGTAACGGCTAAAAGTAAATCTCTCCGCTATTGGTTTGACACCGATGCTAACTCAGTTAAGACCACCACAACGCTGAGTGGTGTTACTACGATCGATGCTTCTTCACTGAAGGAGGGAGTCCATACCGTGCATTACCAGATTGTGGATAGCAAGGATATTGCAGGAATCGTTGTCTCGAAAATTTTCATCAAGCTTGGCAAGAATACTGTCACTAAGGCTAAGTCGTTGCGTTATTGGTTTGACAAGGATATGACCAGTGTGAAGACGACAGCACTACAGAGTGAAGCTGTCACGATCGATGCCTCTTCTCTCGTGGAGGGTATCCACATGCTACATTACCAGATAGTAGATGACAAGGGAGACTTAGGTTGTGTCGTTACCAAGATGTTCTTCAAAGTGAGTGCGAAAACATCATCCACAGCTACAGCGATACGTTATTGGTTTGACGAAGACACCGAGGTACAACAGGTGGATGTTGCTGAGATTGTCCAAGTCTCTACCAATAAACTCAAGACGAATGGTTCTCATGAGTTAAGGTTCCAGTTGGTTGACAACAAAGGAGAGGTAACTCCTGTACGTTCTGCTTCATTCGACTATTCTATCTCTGGTGATGCTAACCAGGACGGCTTGGTCAATGTGACGGACATCGTGGCTACCGTCAACTACATCATGGAGAATCCGTCTGGTACCTTCAGCACAGTGGCTGCTGACGTAAATAAAGATGGAATTGTCAACGTCTCAGACATTGTGGGTATGGTGAATATCATCATGTCAAGCGGTTCACGCATGGACCAGCAGGAAGTCATGCAGGTCCTCAAGAAAAGTGGTTTTATCTTTAAAGGAGAAGAAAAACAATAACTAAATATAGAAAACAATAATAATTAAAAATCAAAAACTATGAAGAAATTTTTCTTAACTATTATCGCATTGGTTGGCTCAGTAGCTTGCTATGCACAATTGTCAGACGGTGTGTCCGCAACGCTTCAGGCAGGTGAGACCACCACCATGTTCTATGGCTATGATGCCTTTAAGGATGCCATTGCGGCAGCTCCTGCGGATGCCGTCAGCACCATTACCCTGTCTCCGGGTGCCTTTAATAACCCAGGCAATATCTCCAAGAGCGTGAAAATCTATGGTGCTGGATTCCAGACTGACACGGAGAAGAATATCAGTCCCACCAGTGTGACGGGTGATCTGAACATCGTCAGCACCGATGAGGTGTCGCCCACTGTTCGTATCGAAGGAGTCAAGTTCGTCAATAGTTGTGTGTTGTCTGGCTCTCAAACCATTACAGGTACGGAAATCGTAAAGTGTAGCTTTGAAAGGTTTTATAATAGGGTTGCAACGGATAATACTATTATTCGTCAGTCTTATTTTCGTAGTGATGTCAGAGGAGAAAACAAACTATCTACACGTTTTCTGATTTCTAATTGTTATTTAGTTGGAATTCACAGTTTTGGCGCAGGTAGTGACGTTGCTGTAAATCACTGTATTTTAACTGCAGGTAGCGATTATCGTCATGGTCCTTATTTTTATTATGGGAATATCACACATCCAACATCATATTATGCAGAAATTAGCGCTGGTGCTACTTGCCAGTATAATGTAAGTAGCGATGCGAAGTTGAGTAATGGCGGTAATAATAACGTTCTTGGAAACTATGACCAATCGCAATGGACAGATTTCAAGACGCTATTTGCTGATGGTCAGGATAATCTGGATTACCTTGATGCCGACGGAAAACCCCGCACTTGGACGCTTGCTGCCCCCACAACCTATGTGGATGCAGAGGGTTCTCCTTGCGGTGTGACAGGTGGTGACTTCCCCTGGAACCCCATTCCCGCCACTCCACGTATCATCAGTACCTCGGTTGATGCCAAGTCAGAGGCAGGCAAGCTGAAGGTGACCATCAAGGCAGAGGCACGTCCTATCGAGTAATCACCCTAAACAGAGACAGACAATGAACAGAACCAGATATTTAGGACTGTCTTTGCTGACATTGCTCTGTTACATGACGGCAGCGGCTCAGGGTCCCACCGTCACGAAGTGTGAGTACTGGATAGACCAGCAATTTGACAGTCGTACAACAGTGACGATGACGGGTGCGGAATGGAACTCGTCCATCGATATCTCGGCATTAAGGGCAGGACTGCATAGCATCGCCTTCCGTGTTGCCGACAATAACGGCTTGTACAGCTCGGCACTGACGAAGAACTTCCTGCTCGTACAGGGTACAGGGACAGGTGACAACTCCCTCCAGACCTACGAGTATTGGTTTGACCAGAAGTTCGATGCCAAGAAGAGCGGTGCGATACCCACAGGCGGTGTCATCAATATCGACGAGGACATCTCCGCCCTCAACTACGGTCTGCACAGCATCGCCATGCGTGTCATCGACAAGAATGGCGTGGTGAGCAGTGCCTTGACGAAGAACTTCCTGCTCGTACAGGGTACTGGAACAGGTGACAACTCCCTCCAGACCTACGAGTATTGGATTGACCATGACTTCGGCAACAGGAAAAGTGGTGAGATACCCACAGGCGGTGTCGTCAATATCGACGAAGACATCTCCGCCCTCAACTACGGTCTGCATAGCATCGCCATGCGTGTCATCGACAAGAACGGCATTGTCAGTTCCGTCTTGACGAAGAACTTCATGAAGGTAGAGCGGATGGATGGCGACAATGCCCTGACCACTTACGAGTACTGGATTGATAACGCCTTCGACGAACGAGAGAGTGCTGCGGTGCCAGATGGTGGTATCGTTGATCTCAATATCGACATCTCAGCATTGAAACAAGGTTTGCATACCTTCAACTATCGTACTGCCGACAAGGCAGGACTGGTGTCTGCTGTGGTGACTAAGAACTTCTTCGTGAAGAAGGTGGAAGGCGAGGGTAAGCTCATCGGTGTCGACTACTGGTTCAATGACGGACCACGTACCCGTATCGCCATTGATCCTGCACAAGCCTTCATCGACAAGAATGATATCGTGATTTCACTGGATGGCGTCCAACCACGCAGTATCTCTGAGGATTATACCTTCGATGCTACGACGAAGACGGTGAAGACCACAGAGACTATCACCTTTGGTATCCAGGTGTTCAACGATGCTGAGGTAGGCACCGAGGCTGTCGTCGAGACCTTGGAAGACTATCTCTTCAATGTCGACATCAATGCCGTGGCACTTACTGACGGTGTTAGTGACACGAAGGCAGCACCACAGGGTGGACAGGTACAAGGCTTCAGTTTTGATGGTGCTGTTGGTGACTCACTCCATTGGGAGCTTACCGGTTCTGACGCAAAGATAGACTTCTTCGATGCAAACGGCAACCGTCTCACGCCAGAGTCAAAGACGATAGATGAAAAGGACGTCCTCATCATCAAGATGCCGACAACCACCGTCTATGCCTTGACCTATGGCGCCACGGAAGCTGGTGAGATGACCGTAAAGGTGTCAATCAAGGTAGCTTACATCCAAGGTGATGCCAATAGTGACGGTGTTGTCAATGTGACAGACATCGTGGCAACAGTCAACTACATCATGGACAAGCCAGCTCCAAACTTCAACAAGGATGCGGCTGACGTAAATGGTGATGGTGTCATTAATGTGACGGACATCGTGATGATGGTGAACATCATCATGACGGGAGATGATCCTTCTTCCTCACGTCGTGCCGCCTCCACAGGTGGATTAATACTCCACGGAAAGGATGTCTTGTTAAGGGATGCCGGGAACTACACGGCAGTCCAGTTTGATATTAACCTGAGTGGCGGTCAGTCTGTAAACGATGTCGTTCAGTGTTGCAGTAGCGATCACCAGCTGACGTGGAAGATGGTTGATGCGGTCACATGCCGTGTCGTAGTCTACTCGATGACGAATGCCGCCTTCCATACTAACGGCGATGCTTTGATGAATATCATCATGAATGGTGGAGTAGAGGATGCCACCATCAGTAATGAGGTGCTGATCAGGGCAGAAGGTACGACGGGCATTGACAGCTACCAGCAGGTCAAGAGCTATGACGTCTATGACCTCCGTGGTAACAAGGTTCGTCAAAATGCCACATCTCTTGACGGTCTGTCCGACGGTGTCTATATCGTCAACGGCAAGAAGGTGCTTCACCGTCGTAAGAAATAGAAATGATTCCCCTCGTAGGAATAAAAGATGATAAAT
>JAEEGH010018442.1_pt1 | contig 14760 bp, 1 predicted proteins | sample 9134181 | NCBI WGS metagenome assembly JAEEGH01 (sample SAMN16246544, study PRJNA631951) | gut metagenome | biome: gut microbiome; feature: rumen; material: DP-attached | host: Bos | place: Iran: Karaj | collected 2018-10 | reverse complement strand
ATGATACTGGATAAGGAAACACTTTATCATATAGGTTCATCAATAAAGGATGCAGGGAAGAAAGCATTTGAGATAAGTATAATAGAAGATGAGAAACAACTAAAAGAAATATTAAGAAGGTTAAAAGTTAATTAACCAATTTAAAGAGAATTGTTTAAAAATAATAATTTAATAAATAAATAAATAATTTTATTATTTTTATTAATCTAATAAATGAAAAACATAAATATTTTTAAACAATTTATATTTAAGATTTAATTATTATTTTTGTCTTTAAATTAATTATTTATTTTTCTTTTCTAGGTGACTTTATTGTTGAACTATCATTTTCTTTTTCTTATAGGTAAGAAACTAAATTATCTATAGATATATCTTCTTTTTCTTGAAAGTTTTCGAACGGAGACAAAGAAGAAACATTTCCAAAAAGAAAGGATTTTTCTTTTTTACGCACACAGACTCCATTTTTTCTTTTACCCCCGAAGGATTCACTACATCCGAGCAGTCGGCACCAAATAAGTCCTCATTCGAGAATCCCAATGTTTTTATCCTCCGCCGCAAGCCATATTTCAGGAAATAAGACCACCAGATTCAGAAGCCGCTTCAACATCAAGGTTCCGAAGGTTTCTTTTACCTTTTTTCTTCAGTACCGTTGGGCACGGAGGAGATCATTCTAATAAAATTAGTAAGAGAAGTCTGATTTCGTAAGACTTTTCTTGGAGAAATTATTCCATTCAGATTCAATTTAACGCGGGTAACACATTAAACATTTTCCACCAATCCATTTAATTTATAGCAAAATCCATTACCTTCCATTAAATTTCGGAGAATTTGTTTATGGTCTTCTTCCAAACGCTGTTTCTTCACATTCGGATTGAGCTTGATTCAATCAATCATCATTTTTTTCTTCAAAATTATTTATCTCTTTCAGACAATCACCGCAAATTTTTCACAACCACAAAAAAACAAAGAAAAGGATTTTCACATCAGACAAATCAGCAATCAGGTAAGCAACCAACAAAAACAGCCTTTTGGCGAAAGAATTGCCTCAAGAAAACAAAAAATAGATAATTGGTCTGATCTTTCTTGCAGCAAGTCTTGGCATAACCATTTTCTTTTATTAGATTTATTTAATTAATAAAATAATTTTAAAATATAAATATTATTTCATAAATAAAACAAAAAAATAAATTTTGGTTTATGAAATTAATAAATAATTTAATAAGAGAAAAAAAATGTTATAAAAATTTGTGATATGTTCCTCATTCTTTCGGAAAAAATTATTATTCGAGGAAATCGATTGATTGGAGAAAGGATTCAAAATAAAACTCGCAAGATTTCGTGATGGTGCCGATAGATTTTTTCTTTGAAGACAATAAGAATTAGGATACCAATGTGATTATGAAATGCTTTGAGAGATAAATTCAATTGAAAAAATAATAAAGAAATTTATAACAATAAGTGATAAGAAGATTAGTTTAAAAACAATAAGATAATTAGGAGATTCAAAACTGTGAAAAACACCCATATTCAACTCTTTTATTAATAATGGTTCAGATAAATTAGATGCTAAATATAATTTAAAATATTTAAATGAATTATATTTTTTATGGGATAAAAAAGATCAAGAAAGATTTCTTTAAGGAGAATTGAAAGCTTTAAAAGCAATTCTAAATGTAATATTTTTTTTGATAACACCAAAACATTTCTCTTCAAAAATCCTAACAATTCTCAAATTCAAAGAAGTTAGAATATATTTAATCAGAAATAAGAAGAAGAGTATTAAGAGATTTTTTATATCCCCGATCCACTTTTCCCCAATCCCATTAATTTATTTGATAAAATTACTAGTTAAATTTAGGTTCTTTAACGATAATAAAATTAGCTAGGTTAAATTAATAACTAGATTAATAATAATGAAGTTTGATAATAATAATAATAAATAAATTAATGAAATTAATGGCTGGTAGTTTTTAATTTTTGTACTGTTGATTCCTGAAAATCAATAGGATGTCTCCAAAGCAATTTATTCCTAAAGAATAATCCAAGGGTAACTGCAACAACAATCAAAAGGACTAAAATAATAGCAATAATAGCTCCAGCAGCTAGACCACTTGTATCTTTCTTTCTGAATATATATGAGCTCGAAGTATCAAATATAATTTCACTAGTGATATTTTCATCAAAGTTTATAAGAAGCATATCATTATTAAAGAAAGAAACAGCACTTTGTAAATTATATAAAATATTGTTTTTTCCTAAGCAATTCAAAGTGTAATTAGAACTATTTATATTAAAAATTGTGCAATTTATATCAACTTCTATCGCTTCTTCTTCTTTTTCGGCATTAATTTTTAATATTAAATCAATATTACTTATATTAAACTTTGGATCATCAATAATACCAGTAATATTGAATAAACGACTAATTTTATTTGCGGTAATATTAGAATGATCTAAGGTGTAAATATTAGATTCTAATAAAGTATCATATTCTCCTGTAGCATTTTGGACATTCTCCATCAAACTACGTGCAACAGGAGAAATACCTATAATATTGATATCTTGCGATTCAAAATTAAAATCTGTCTCAAGTTTAATACTATTAACATTTGATACATCAGCTTCAACGGTACATGAATAAACAGAGTTTTCTAAATCATCATTTATTTTTTCACAGTTTGCTTTATGATTTTGCAAAATTCTTAAAAATCTATTATTTATTAATTGAACACTCATGGTCAAAGCATGAGAAAATATGAAACCTTTTGTGCTTTTGAAATGAACATAAAATATAAAATATGAAGCGAATTTTAAGAAATGACTTAAACCTAATAAAATAGCTTTTGCCGAACCATATTCAGTTATTGTTGTTTTTATATTGCTTTCTATTACCGCTGTTGGTATTTTAATTTCTTTTGTAGAAATTGAAGTGAGATTAATATGATTAAGTATTGTTGAAAGAATTGTTTGGGTTTTTGGAATATTAATTGAAGTTGTAGCAATTGAATATTGATTAGTCTTTACCTCTGGTATGGTAGGCTCATTTTTTGGCTCAGAAGTGGTAGGATAAGATTTTGGTTCTGAGGTAGTATGTTCAGGTTTTGGATGAGATGACTCAGGAATCGTATTAGAAGTAGTAGTCTGAGGTTTTGGCTCATAAGTTGTAGGCTTATGCTTTGGTTCCGAAGTATCAGGCTCAAAAGTAATAGGCTCATGTTTTGGTTGGGAAGTACTGGGCTCAGAAGTAGTCGGCTCATGTTTTGGTTGGGAAGTACTGGGCTCAGAAGTAGTCGGCTCATGTTTTGGTTGGGAAGTACTGGGCTCAGAAGTAGTCGGCTCAGGCTTTCGTTCGGATGTTCTAGGCTCAGAAGTAGTCGGCTCAGGCTTTCGTTCGGAAGTACTAGGCTCAGAAGTAATAGGCTCAGGTTTTCTTTCTGAGGTAGAAAGCTCAGAAGTAGGTTCATGTTTTGTTTCAGAAGTACTAGGCTCAGAAGCAATAGGCTCACTCTTTGGTTGGGAAGTGGTTGGAATATTAAAAGTATTAATTTCCTTACTATCTACTTTTTCACGAATAGTTTCTAAAATATCAACATTAGAAGTTGTAAGTCCAGTAGTACCAATATTTTTTGTTTGGGTAGTTCCTATTTTTGAGGTGGTAGACCCTTTTGGATTAATACTTAATATAGTAGTTGGAATCTTTTCGAACTCAGATGTTTTAATTTCTTCCCTTTCAGAAGTTGATATTTTATCAGTATAAGTAGTTTTTTCATTAACTTCTTCTTTTGAAGTACTAAATAAATTAGAAGTAGTTTGCTGAGTATCAACAAGAGTTGTGGTAAGAACTGTTATTTTTCCAGGTAGAGAAGTAGTTAGGATATTATCTTTTTCAGTTAGAATGGAAGTACTATGAATAATATTACTAGTTTTTGATTTTGCTCCTGTTGTTTCTTTTATAATAGATGTTGAAATTTTTGTAAAAGAATTAGTCTCTAAATCTGATTCTTTGAAAATATTTGTTAACCCTTTTATATCAGTAGAAGGTAAAACATTTTCATTACTAGAAATTGATTGTGTTGAACTTTCAGAAGTAACTATTGTAGTTTCTTTAAGTAAAGAAGTTGTCTCAATTATAGGATTATTTGTTGGGCTATCAATCAAAGTAGTTTCGATTTTATAAGTATTAAATATTGATTCAGGTACATAAGTGGTTTCTATATTATTATCAATAAATATAGAACTTATTGTACTTTGTGGCTCTATAAAAGTAGATTCTTGAATATATGTAGTTCCAAAAATAGTAGGCATATTTTCACATATGTTATATTCAAAGTTAAAATCACAACAATTAATAGCTTTTTTATTTTTTATAATATCCTCACTTTGACAAATAAATATAATGTTTTTAGTTTTTCTGAATTCTTTAGAAGCTATTTTATCATATTTCACATTAAACACATTAATAAATATAATTTTATCTTTATCAGAAAACGCATTACTATAATACTCTAATTTTTTCATGTCGAAATTAGATATATCAAGATAAACCAAATTATTACTTCCATAAAATATTTCTTTCATATTAGTTACTAATGATGTATCGAATTTTGATAAATTAACAGAAATTAAGTTTTTGCAGCCATAAAAGGTTTTTTCTAAATTAATCAAAGGGGAAGTAGGATAAAAAGAAAAATCAATAGATTCTAAAGAAATACATCTATAAAACATATAATTCATTTTTATTACAGAAGAAATATTAAAATAAGTAGTATTAATGGACTTTAAAGAATCACAACTATAAAACATATAACTCATATCAGTTACTTTGGATACATCTAAAAGAGTTAAATTTATTGATTTTAAAGAATCACATCCGAAAAGCATATTATTCATATCCGTTACTAAAGAAAAATTAAAATTATCGAAATTAATTGATTCTAATGATGTGCATCCTGAAAAGGCTTTACTCATATCAGTTATTAATGAAGAATTAAAATGAGAAAAATCAATAGATTTAATTTTTCCAATATTAATATCATAATTATAGTCAAAAAAGCTTTCTAAAGATATTAATATTGAATTAAAATATAATTCTATTTTACATCCATCGTTTATTTTAAAACTTTCATTATTTGACAAAACATTGTTATAATTACCATTAATAATAAAACTCACATCATTTCTGTATTTATTAATAAATCCATTTTTATATTCTGATTCTTTTCCATAATACAATATAATATAATTATCAGATTTGCACATATTTTCAGTAATATTAAAATAGCAACATCTCCTTTCTCTGTTATTATCAGTATTACTTAGTAAAATTTCTTCTTCCTTTTGGCATACTATTAAATTATTTAAGTTACTAAGTTCAGAATTTTGAATAATTTTATACTTATCTTCAACGTTGTACAAATTAGTATATCTTAAAGCTTGAACATCTAAAAATATTTTTTCATGATTTGTAATATTATCTAAGTTGAAATTAGATATATCAAGTACTTTTAAGTCTTTACAACCATTAAACATATATCTTATATTAATTAAAGAAGAAGTATTGAAATATGATAAATCAAGTGATATTAATGACTCACAACCAGAAAACATATAAGCCATATTTTCTACTTTTGATGTATTGATATTGGAAAGATAAATATATTTTAAATTTTCACATCCATCAAATAAATAGCTCATATCAGTTACTGATGAAGTATTGAAATTAGATAAATCAATAGATTCTATGGATTCACAATCAGAAAACATAGATTTCATTGAAATAAGTGAAGAAGAATTAAAATTAGAGAAATCAACACTTAATAAATTCAAACAACCGTAAAATATTGAACTCATATTAGTAATATTTGAAGCATCTAAATGGGAAAAATCTATTGATTCAATAAATTCAGCATTTTCATCATAATGATAATAGCTAAAGAAGCTTTCTAAACTTGTTACATTTGTTAAATATATTTCTATTTCAGAACCAGCTTTTATGTTTAATTCATCAGTTGGAGAATATTTTTTATTTTCATAAATGATAAAATCTATTTTTCCTTCCCTAACTTTTTTAGTGCTAAGAGGACTATATTCAAAACCTTTTTCATATTTGATTGTATCTTCGCCTTCCCCGTCAAATTTTCCATATTTTACAACTATATAATTAGAATTTTCACATCTATCTGATAATATATTATAATAACAACATCTTTCAGTTATGTTTTCATATTCGGTTATTCTATTATTGATATTTTGACAAACATTTATATGATTGATTGCAGCCAAAGATGAATTAAGATCTCTTTTATGAGTATTATCCACTGTATGATATAAATTAATATATCTTAAATTATAAACACCATTAAACATCATTTTATTAGTATTACTATTTTCACTGAATTCAAAATTAGATATGTCAAGAACTTTTAAATTTGTACATCCAGAAAAGATAGAATCAAAATTAGAAACTTTTTTTGTGTTGAAATTAGATAAGTCTAATGATTGAATTGAACTACACCCAGAAAACAGAGAGCTCATGTCACTTACCAATGAAGTATTAAAAGAGGATAAATAAATTGAAGTTAATTTAGTACAGCCATAAAACATTTTAGACATATCTTTTACAGATGAAGTTTCAAGATTAGATAAATCAATTGATTCTAATAAGGCACATCCTTCAAATAAATGACTCATATTTGTCACTGAGGATGTATTGAAATATTCTAAATTAATTTTTTTTATTGAACTACACCCAGAAAACATTAAGGAAATATCTTTTAATTTAGATGTATCTAAATAAGTTAAATCTATTGATACTATATGTTTTGTATTTTCATCTTCTGAACAAAAGAAATTACTTAGACTTTCTGAATTACTTTTAAAGTGTATTTCAACTTTAGTATTTTTTTCTATATCTAAATTAACACTATCATTATATTTTATATGATTTTCTCCTATCATTATATAATCAATATTTGTTCTATTGCATTTATTAAATAAGTCACCATTTTTATAAAAGACATCTTCTCCATAATATAGTTCTATATAATTGGAATATTCACATTGACCAGTTGTTATATTATATTTACAACATTGATTAATCAGATCATCTTTTATAAGGATTGGCTCTGTTTGGCAAACAATTAAATTATTTATATTATTTAATTCGCTTTTAGAAATATAATCATTATTATCTTTTGTTCTGTGTAAATTTATATATTTCAAGCCCATGATACCATCAAATATTGAATTAGGATTTATCACTGTTTCGATATTAAAATTGGATATATCAAGATACTTTAGCGAAGAACATCCATAAAACATATAATCCATATTTATCGCAGAAGTAATAATAAACATTGATAAATCTATAGATTTCAAAGAACTACATTTATTAAACATTTCTTCGAGATAAACCAAAGAAGTTGCTTTAGATGAAGAAAATTTAATAGATTCTAACGAAGTACATTCTGAAAACATACCATTCATATTAGCAACAGAAGATGGTTCTAAATAGGAAAAGTCTATGGATTTTAATAAAACGCAACCCGAAAATAAGAAATTCATGTTAATAATTGAAGAGCCTTTAAAATTGTAAAAATCTACTGTCTCTAACAACTCACAATCTGCAAAGGCTGATTTCATATTGGTCAATTTTGAAGTATAGAAATTGGATAAATCTACTGATACAATGTATTTCATATTAGGATCACAAGAAGGACTGAAATATTCCTCTAAGGTGTCTAAAGGAGAAGTAAAATATATTTCAAATTTATGACCTTTTTTAATTTTGAGAGGAGAAGTAGAGGATAGTTTTGTATTATGATCACTATTAATAACATAACTAAAAGTTCTTTTATTACAATCATTTCCATAACTTGTGTATTCAACATCTTTTCCGTAGTATAACGTTATAAAATTAGTATCTTCACATTTATCGTTGCTCATTTCATAATAACAGCATTTAGTAATAATATTATCATGAGACATAATTTTATATTTTTCTTTTTGGCATACAATAAGTATATTTGATAATAAATTCTCAGATATTTTATAGTTTAATAATAATTTATTAGGATCTTGAACGTTATAGACATTAATATATTTCAAATTTTCATCATATCTAAACATGCTATTAATATTCGTTTGACTTTTTAAGTTTCCTAAGTCAAAATGAGATATATCAAGGTATTTTAAAGAGATACAATTTTCAAAAATTGAAACCATATTTTCTACTAAAGAAGTATTAAAAGCTGATAAGTCTATCAATTCAAGTGAAGTACAATTATAGAACATGTAGGACATATTAACCAGCGGTAAAGTTTTGATGTCATTTAAATTAATAACTGATTTTAAAGATTTGCATCCATAAAATAAGTTATCCAAATTATTTGAAATTGTTGCATTTAAATTTGATAAATATACTGATATTAAATTTTTCATATTACCATCTTTAGCCGCACTGAAATAATTTTTAAATGATAATGAATCATTAGAAAAATATATTTCTAATTTAGAACCTCTATGCAAATGTATTTTATCTTTTCCTGATAATTTTTTATTATGCTCCTCTCCGTTAATTATAAAATCTATTCCTTCTCTAAAATCATTTTCAAAGCCAGTATCATACAAAGCTTTATCTCCAAAAAATATTGTAATATAATTGTTATTTTGGCATTCTTTATTTTCTATATTATAATAACAGCATTTATTATCTACATTTTCAATAATATTTTCTTTTTGACAAACTATTAAGTTACTTATATTTATTCCACTATTTTCATTATTAATACTTTTTGTTATATAACCTTTAGAATCTTGGATATAATATAAATTGATATATGTTAAATTATTAGTGTTTTTAAACATTGGTTCTTCATTTTCTAATGCTTCTAAATTGAAACGGGATAAATCCAATAATTGCAATGAGTTACAATAACTAAACATTGATTCCATATTAATTATTGAAGATGTATTGAAATATGATAAATCAATTATTTTTAATAAGCTACATTCATAAAAAATATAATCTATTTTTTCCACTAAGGAAGTATCAAAATAAGATAAGTCAATAGATTCTAAAGAAGAACAGCCATAAAACATATAACCCATATCAGTTACTTTAGAAGTATCAATATTAGAGAAATCTATTGATTTTATTGAATTACTTCCCGAAAACATTCCCCTCATGTTTATAACTGATGAAGTTTTTAAATTAGATAAAGAAATAGAAGAAACATTTCTCATGTTTTTATCATAATCGCCAGAAAAATAATAAGATAAACTTGCTAAATTAGAAGAAAAATATACTTCGATCTTTTGGCCTTTTTTTATTCTGAATTTATCAGTGTCTGAAAGTTTAGAATAATGCTCTCTATTAATAATAAAATCTATTGTTCCATCTCTATATTTATTATTAAACCCTGATTCATATGTAATATCCTTATCAAAATAGAGAACTACAAAATTATCATTTAGGCATTCTTTTTTTTCTATATCATAATAGCAGCAATTATAAGTTGCTTTTTCATTAGTAACTAAATAATCTTTTTGACAAACAGTTACTTCTCCTAAATTGTTTAATTCACTTTCAGTAATATTATTATATGTATTTTTAACATAATATAAATTAACATATAACAAATTATCAACACCAGTAAATACAGAGTTGAAATTTTTAATATTTTCTAAATTAAAATTGGAAATATCAAGATATATCAAAGATTCGCATCCATTAAACATTGAATCCATATTTGTTACTAAAGATGTATCAAAAGACGATAAATCAAGTGTTTCTAATGCTTTACAATCATTAAACATCTTATTCATATCTGTTACCGAGGAAGTAACTATATCATATAAATCTATTGATTTCAATGAATGACATCCTGAAAACATTGAAGCCATGTTTGTTACTGAAGAAGTATTAAAATGTGATAAATCAATTGAAGCAACATTTTCCAAATTTGGATCTTTAGAAACACTGAAATAACTTTCTAAAGTTGTTATACCAGGCTTAAAATATAATTCTATTCTTTTTCCTTTTCTTATAATTAATTTATCTGTTGCTGTTAATTTAATAGAATGCTTTCCATTAATAATAAAATCTATATATTTTCCTTCTCTAATTACATTGCCATTATTATCTGAAATAAAGCCTTTTTCATATATTGTTTCTCTTTCGAAGTATATTATAATAAAATTTGACGATTCGCAAGAAGTATTATGATAACAACATTCATCATTACCATTTTTTGTAATTATTTGCTCTTTTTGACAAACTAATAAATTTTTAAAAGAATCTGGTTCTTCAATTTTTAAATTCTTATTAGCAACTTTTTTGGCATTGTATAAATAAAGATATTGTAAACTTGAAATACCAGTAAAAATACCTTTAATATTATCTATACTTTGTAAATTAAAATTAGAAATATCAAGATATTTTAAGTTTTCACAACCACTAAACATTCTTGCAATATTATTAACTGAAGATGTATCAAAAGATGATAAATCAAGTATTTCTAATTTTCTACATCCTTCAAACATACTTTCCATATCTTTAACTAATGATGGATTAAAATATGATGCATCAACTTCTTCTAATGATGCACACAGATAAAACATTTTATTCATATTTGTTAAAGTAGAGACTTCTATATTAGGGAAAACAATAAATTTTAGATTACCACATTTATAAAACATTTTAGAAGTACTCTGGACAGAATATATATCTAAATGAGATAAAATTACTTTTTTGAGATATAATGCATTTTCATCGATATCAGCATTGAAATAGTCTTCTAAAGTTGTGACTTCTGATGAGAAATAAATGCCTAATTTACTTCCTTTTTTAATAATTAATCTATTAGTTCCATTTATTTTATTAAAATAATCTTTATTAATAATGAAATATTTCTCCTTTCTTAATGTAACTGCATTGTTTTCAATAAAACTAAAACCCTTTTCATAAGTAATATATTTGTCATAGTATATAAACATATAATTATATATTTCACACTTATTTGTTTTGATGTCATAATAGCAGCAATTATAATAAGCATTTTTTTCGCTGATAACAATATTCTCCTTTTGACAAATGGTCAAATTTTGTATATTTTTTAAATATGTGTTTTTGATATAATTTTTGGTATCTCTCATGTTATAAAGATTTATATATTTTAAATTCAAGACTCCATAAAACATATCATTAATTCTACTATTATCGCTTATTTCATCAGTATTAAAAGATGATATGTCCAACACTTTTAAATTATTATTCATGAAAAACATACCAATCATACTATAGGTAAGTGATGTATCGAAATAAGATAAGTCTAAATATTCTAAAGAACTACATTTAGCGAACATTTGGTCCATTGTCTTTACAGAAGAAGTATTGAAATTAGATACATCAATATATTTCAAGGACTGGCATTTATAAAACATTTGATTCATATTTTTAGCTGATTCAGTGTTGAAAAGTGTTAGATCAATACTTTTTAAAGAAGAACATTCTCTAAACATTTTGGTAAATGATTTTACTGATGATGTATCTATATCTAAAATATATACTGATTCCAACGAAGAGCAGCCATAAAACATTGATTCTAAACTTTGGACTGAAGATGAATCCGGCAGTATTACACCTATTGATTTTATTTTTTTTGTATTTTGGTCTTTTTGAGAATTGAAATAATTTTCTAATTTTTCTATAGGAGATTCTAAATATACATCATATAAATTTCCAGCAATAAAAGTTAAATTTTCACTTTTTTGAAATATTGTATTCCCAACTTTATCCAATATGTATGATATTTTTTCTCTAATATCACTACTAAAGCCATTCTTATAATTTACATCTGTAGCGAAAGTTATTTTAAAAAGATTATTAGTACCATCTCTACACTTTTTATTTTCAAAATCATAATAACAACAAGTTATTTTTGCATTTTCATTTGTTATCAGATCTTCTTTTTGACAAACATTCAATTTATTCACTTTATTTAAACCACTATATGTGATAATTTCTTTTGAATCCTCAACGTTATATAGATCAACATAAATTGTATTTTTAAAATCACCTTTAAACATATCTTCGTATTTGGTGACAGATTGCATTTTAAAATTAGATATATCAATAAAGACTAAATTGTTACAATTAGAAAACATTTTACTCATATCAGTCACTGAAGAGGTATTAAAATAAAATAATTTAATAATTTCTAGTTGTTCACATCCTTCAAACATCGAACCCATATCTATTACATTGCTCGTATTAAAATTAAATAAATCAATCGATTTTAAAGAACTACAATTAGCAAACATCGAGCCCATATCTATTACATTGCTCGTATTAAAATTAAATAAATCAATCGATTTTAAAGAACTACAATTAGCAAACATCGAGCCCATATCGATTACTTTGGATGTCTTAAAATTAAATAAATCAATCGATTTAAAAGAACTACAATTAGCAAACATCGAATTCATATTAGTAACTATTTCAGTGTTGAATTTAGATAAATTAACAGAAATTAATTTTTCACATCCATTAAATAAATTGCTCATATCAGTTACTAATGAGGTATCAAAATTAGAATAATTTATTATTTTTACGTTATTACATCCCTTAAATAAAGAATTCATATCTGTTAAATTTGATGTATTAAAATTAGTAAAATCTATTGATTCTATTTTTTTGACATTAAGGTCTTTTTCAGAATTAAAAAAATCTTTTAAGCTTTTAATTGCTTCAGAAAAAGCAATTACTAATTCTGTATCAGTGTTTTCTATTGTAAATCCAATATTTGGCTTATATGCCTTTTCTCCATTTTTAACATAAATTAAATTTTCATTCCTTACAACGTTCCCAAAACCTTTTTCATAATTTATTGATTCATCATATTTTACTTTAATATAATTAGAAGATTCACATAATTCTACATCGAGGAGAAAATTACAACATTCATATCTACTAAAATTATTTTTATTTTCAACTTTGCTTAAATAATCGTCATTCAGACAAATAATTGTTTCATTTTTTGAAAATATGATATTTTTAAATTGCTCTCTTATTCCATCAATAAAAATAACATCTTTTAAATTAAGGTATTTCAAATTAGGAAATGTCTCAAATAAAGAATAAGTTGTTTTGATACCACCAAAATTAAAAGCTAATGCTTCTAAAACTTTTAAATTTTTACAACCTTTAAGAAAGTTTTCAATATTTATTTCGTTTGATGTAATAAAACCATTTAGCTTAACTGACAATAATTCTGTACAATTTTCAAACATTGAGGCCATATTAGTTACTGATGTTTTTATATTAGATAAATCTATCTTTTTTAAAAGACTATTTTTAAATGTTGAGTTCATATTAGTTAATAGTGGTATATTTATATTAGATAATTTAATTGTTTTTAAAGAACTACCTTTAAACATTGATTCCATACTAGTTAATTCTTGTAAATTTAAACCAGACAAATCTATTTGTTCTAAAGGAGTATTTTCAAACATTGAAGCCATATTAGTTAATTTTGGTGTATTACTAGGTAAAGTTATAGTCTTTAAAGAACTATCTTTAAACATATTTTTAGCCGAAACAATTGAGGAAAAATCCAACTTTGATAAATCTATTGATTCTATTTTTTTTTCTCCTTCAAAGAAACTTTCTAATGTGTCCCAAGGATTTAAAAAATATATTATTAATTCATTATCTACATCTATTTTAGAATTCATTTGATCCTTTGAATAGCATTTTTTTCCACTTAAAGCGAAGCGTATATTATCTTTGGGATAATTCGTGAAATCAAATTGATTGATACCACTTTTAAGTTTTATTTTCATATAATTTTCGGGATTTAATTTTCCATTGCATTTTTTAGAAACACAGCAAGTATAAATATAATTAGATTTTATTAAAGAAGGTGAATCTTGGCAGATAATCAAATTATCATAATGATCTATAACGTTCTTTTTAAAGGTATCAGAGAGTGTAGCCCCAGTTATGTCAATATATTTCAAAATCGGATTTTTTGAAAAAGAAGGCCCAGTACCAGTAAATTTAAGTCCTGATATATCAAGTGTTTTTAAGTTTTTCAAGTTTCCAAAAATTGAATCAAAATTTCCTATTTCGCCATCATATATATTTGGTAAAAAAGCTTGTTCTACATTGGAACATCCATTAAAAAGCGTGTTAATAAAGTTTTCTCCTAATTTGTTTGCCTCTAAAACATCTAAGAAAATGTAATTAATATAAGGATAATTAGGATCGTATGTTTGAAAAAAATTATTTGAATTTGTATAATCATCATAATAATCCTTAAAATAGAATTCTTCTCCAGCATAAAGCCGTGTATCCGGAGCTTGGCTAAACATTCCTTTGGCTGTAAATTTAACAAGAATATTTTGGTTATATTTTAAATAAAAGGCATTAAGAGGATCGAGTCTTCTTTTCTTTTTATCAAAAGGTTTTTCTAAGTTTAATTTTGGATAAGGTTTTGCGTCTATGAGATTTAGGGATCCTATCATCAAAAAGAAAGAATAAATAAAAGATAGCTTTATTAGCTTCATTTTAAAATAAATAAATAAATCAAAAATTTTATTTATATTGTATTTTTAAAAATATTTTATTAATTATTTTTTCAAAAGATATAAATTTTAATGATTTTTAATAATTTTTTAAATTATTTAAAAATAATAATAATTTATGTGGGGATTGGGGATTGGGGATTGGGGATTGGGGATTGGGGATTGGGGATTGGG
>JAEEGH010018438.1_pt1 | contig 14762 bp, 9 predicted proteins | sample 9134181 | NCBI WGS metagenome assembly JAEEGH01 (sample SAMN16246544, study PRJNA631951) | gut metagenome | biome: gut microbiome; feature: rumen; material: DP-attached | host: Bos | place: Iran: Karaj | collected 2018-10 | reverse complement strand
CGACTCCACGCTGTACATCTGGCAGGACCTTGCCATTGACAGCATCATCGGCATTGACGCGCAGACGCAGCATCCGGGTGGCGACACGGTGTGGGTGAGCGCGCTGGTGCGCAACCGCAGCAACTTGGAGGCGGACCGCTTCACGCTGCGCATGTCTCTCAACGGCGCTTTGGTGGTGGAGGACACGGTGTATGCTCCGCTCTCCGCCGGTGACACCATGACCCATGCGATGAGCCTGCCCTACGTGGTTCCCTTCGCGGACAAGGAGCAACCCTACTACTTCCTGGAGCTTTCTGTCACGCTCCCCTGCGACGGTGACAGCGCCAACGACCTCCGCAGCGTGGTGGGCGCGGTGCATGTGCCGGATACGGTGGACCTGCAGCTGCTCTCCATTGCGAGGCCGGCTGACACGCTGGGCCGCAAGAAGGTCTCTCCGGTTGTCCGTCTGGCGAACATCGGCAATGCGGACGTGCAGGATGTGATGCTGCACGTGGAGGTGCTGGATTCCGCCATGGGGTTGCTGGACAATATCTCCGAGACGGTAAACTTCATCCGGAGCAACGACACGGCGGAGCATGTGTTCGCGCTGACATACGCGGTGCCGGACTATGACGGCCGTTACTGGCTGCGCGCCTACGTGGAGCGTCATGCGGACGAGCTGGAACCCGGCAACGACACGCTGATGGCCCAGTTTAGCTGCAAGCGGAACAACATCGGCATAGCCCGCCACGATGGCGAGGGCTGGAACCTTGGCCAGAACGAGCCGAACCCTGCCTCCAGCGTAACGGCAATCCCGTTCAATGTGCCTTTGGACGGCCGTGTGGTGCTGAGCGTGATGGGAGTGAATGGCCAGTTGCTGCACCGTGAGGAAATTGATGCCACAGCCGGTGCGAACCGTGTGGACCTGCAGCTGGCAACCCTCCCCGCCGGGCTGTATTATTATAGCCTGGAATACCGCGGGCAACGGCAGGTCAGGAAAATGACGGTCATCAAATAATTTATATGGCTAATACTTCTTCATTGGACAGGCCGCCCGAAGGCGGCCTGTTTTTTTCTGCCCTTGCCATGCCATCTGTATCCATTTTTTTTGGAAATTTGTACTTTTTACGGTTTCAGCAAAAAAAATTTGTATGGAATATAATTTCAATGAGATAGAGAAGAAATGGCAGGACTATTGGGCGGAAAACAAAACCTTTGCGGCGGCAAATGATTCGGAAAAGCCCAAATTCTATGTGCTGGACATGTTCCCCTACCCCTCCGGCGCCGGACTGCATGTGGGGCATCCGTTAGGATACATTGCGAGCGACATCTATGCGAGATACAAGCGTTTGAAGGGATTCAACGTGCTGCATCCCATGGGCTACGACGCCTACGGGCTTCCGGCGGAGCAGTATGCCATCCAGACAGGGCAGCATCCCGCAAAGACCACGGAGCAGAACATCAACCGCTACCGCGAGCAGCTGGACAAGTTGGGGCTCTCCTTCGACTGGGACCGCGAAGTGCGCACCTGCGACCCCCGCTACTACAAATGGACCCAATGGACCTTCATCCAGCTCTTCAAGCACTATTACGACAACAACGCACAAAAGGCAATGCCCATCAGCAAATTGGTTGAAACCTTTGAAAAAGATGGGAATGCCAATGTGAACGCAGCCTGCGACGAAAAGACACCGCAGTTCACCGCAGCGGAATGGAACAACTTCTCCGAAAAGGAGCGGCAGGAAATTCTGATGCACTACCGCATCGCCTACCTCTCCGACAGCATGGTGAACTGGTGCGCCGGACTGGGAACCGTATTGGCCAACGACGAGGTGGTCAACGGGGTTTCGGTGCGTGGCGGATATCCGGTGGAACGGAAGCTGATGCGGCAATGGTCGCTGCGTGTGACCGCCTACGCCGAGCGGCTGCTGAAAGGGTTGGACGAGGTGGAATGGTCCGAGTCGCTGAAGGAGATCCAGCGCAACTGGATCGGACGGAGCGAAGGCGCCTCCGTCTTTTTCCCGATTGAGGGGGACAACCGTTCGTTTGAAATTTTCACCACCCGTCCCGACACCATTTTCGGAGTCACCTTCATGGTGCTCTGCCCGGAACATGAAATGATAGCTGAAATCACCACGCCGGAGCAGAAGGCCGAAGTGGAGGCATACGTGACATGGGCGAAAAACCGCAGCGAGCGCGAGCGGCAGGCGGAGGTGAAAAAGGTGAGCGGAGTCTTCACCGGTGCGTTTGCAGTCAATCCGCTGACCAAAGAGCGCATCCCGATTTGGGTTTCCGACTATGTGCTGGCAGGTTACGGCACAGGAGCCATCATGGCGGTGCCGGCGCACGACAGCCGCGACTTCGCATTTGCACGACATTTTAATCTGCCGGTTGTGCAGGTGGTGGTGCCTGACGGCGAACAGCCGGAGGACACGGACAGCTGGAGCGAATCAAAGGACAGCAAATCCGGCACCTGCATCAATTCGGACTTCATCAACGGGATGCCGGTCAAAAAGGCGATCACCGCCGTTATCGACCGGTTAGTGGAGATGGGCATCGGACAGCGCAAGATAAACTACCGGCTGCGCGACGCCATCTTCAGCCGCCAGCGGTACTGGGGCGAACCATTCCCCGTCTACTATAAAGACGGAATCCCCTACATCATGGACGAGAGCGAGCTCCCGCTCATGCTGCCGGAGGTGGAGTCATACCTGCCGACCTCCACGGGCGAGCCTCCACTGGCCCGCGCCAAAGACTGGACCTATAAGGGCTGCCCCATCGACTACAACACCATGCCCGGCTTCGCAGGATCCAACGGCTACTACCTGCGCTACATGGACCCGCACAACGACAAGGAATATTTTTCAGCGGAGGCTGCCGGTTACTGGCAGTGCGTCGACCTTTACGTGGGCGGCATCGAACATGCCACCGGTCACCTGCTCTATTCCCGGTTCTGGAACAAATTCCTCCATGACATCGGCAAGTCCTGTGTGGAGGAGCCTTTCCGCCGCCTGGTGAACCAGGGCATGATCCAGGGACGCTCCAACTTTGTCTACCGCATCAAGGGAACCAACAAATATGTTTCGCTGCACCTGAAGGACAATTATGAGACCGACCCCATCCATGTGGACATCAACATTGTGGACAACGATGTGCTGGATCTTGACAAATTCCGCCATTGGCGGCCTGAGTTCGCCGATGCCGAGTTCATACTGGAGGATGGGAAGTACATCTGCGGATATGAGATAGAGAAGATGTCCAAATCGATGTTCAATGTGCAGAATCCGGACGACATTGTGGAAAAGTACGGCGCGGACACGCTGCGCATGTACGAGATGTTCCTCGGCCCCATCGAGCAGTCCAAGCCATGGGACACCAAAGGCATCGAAGGGGTGTCGCGCTTCCTGAAAAAATGCTGGAAACTCTACCACAACGCCGACAACAATTTCTGCGTCAGCGATGAGGAGCCGACCGCCGAAGAGCTGAAAATCCTGCACCGCACCATCAAAAAGGTGAGCGAGGATATTGAAAAGATGGCCTACAACACATCGGTCAGCACCTTCATGATTTGTGTGAACGAACTTACCGACCTGAAATGCGGCAAACGGAAAATCTTGGAACCGCTCTGCATACTGCTGTCTCCATTCGCCCCGCACATCTGCGAGGAGCTGTGGCAGCTTCTCGGCCATACGGAGAGCGTAACCTTCGCCACATTCCCCACATGGGATGAGAAATATCTTGCGGAGAACAACTGCAACTATGCGGTCTCCTTCAACGGGAAGACCCGCTTTGTGGTGTCGCTGCCGTCCGACATGCCCAAGGAGGAGGTGGAGCGGCAGGTGCTGCAGATGCCGGATACGCAGAAATGGCTGCAGGGCAACACACCTAAAAAGGTGATTGTGGTGCCACGTAAAATTGTCAATATTGTAATTTAATTAACCATTTATAATTTTAAATTAACGCAAATGAAGAAGTTAGCATTAATGATTTTCAGCGTGGCGATGCTGCTTAACGCGGCTGTCGTCCGGGCGGATGAAGGAATGTGGCTGCTGATGCTCCTTAACAAAAACATGGAGCAGATGCATAAACAGGGTCTCAAACTTACTGCCGAAGACATCTACAATGTCAACCACTCCTGCCTTAAGGATGCCATAATCGGCCTTGGCAACGACGGGCAGCCCTTCTGGCACTTCTGCACCGGTGAGATTGTCTCCGGCGAAGGGCTGGTGTTCACCAACCACCACTGCGGCTACGGCAGTATCCAGGAGCATTCCTCCGTGGAACATGATTACCTGACCAACGGTTTCTGGGCATACGACAAGAGCCAGGAGCTGCCAAACGAGGGCATGACCGCCTCAATACTGGTTCGCATGGAGGATGTGACCAATCGCGTGCTTGCTGAAGTGAACAACGACATGGGCGAAGCGGAACGCGCCACCGCCATCCAGAAGATCTCGAAGGAGATTTCAGCTGAAGCGGTCAAGGGAACCAACTACAACGCCTACGTTACCGATGTCTTCAACGGCAACCAGTTCTTCCTGTTTGTCTATATTATTTATAAAGATGTCCGCCTTGTGGGCGCTCCCCCATCATCAATGGGAAAATATGGTGGTGACACCGACAACTGGATGTGGCCGCGCCATACTGACGACTTCTCGGTGATGCGCATTTACACCGCCCCCGACGGGACACCCGCATCCTATTCCAAGGAGAACATACCGTTAAAGCCCAAGCACTTCCTTCCTGTCAGCATCAAGGGTGTGCAGGACGGTGACTTCGCCATGGTGATGGGATTCCCCGGCACCACAAACCGCTACATCACCTCCTACGGACTGGAGGAGACAATGGATGTGACCAACCGGCTGCGCCACGACATCCGTGACGTCAAGCTGAACGTATGGAAGGCCGAGATGGCCGCCGACCCCAAGGTCCGCATCCAGTACGCCTCCAAATATGCCTCCTGCGCCAACTACTGGAAATATTCCTTTGAGCAGAACAAGGCCCTGAAGGCGCTGAACACCATGGGTGTGAAAAAGCAGATTGAGGCCGACTACCTGAAATGGGCCAACAACAAGGATGCCCGCTACCGCGAGGCGCTGCCCGGCCTGGAGAACGCCTACAAGGCCCGCCGCAAATATTCGGAGGCCTTCCAATACATTTACGAAGGGCTGCTGACCGGCCCGGAGCTGCCGCTGTTCGCATACCAGTGCTCCGGTATCAAGACCGCGCTGGACATCGGTAACAGCGACCAGATCAAAGGTATGGGCGAAAAGCTGAAAGCCAGGGGCAAGGAATTCTTCAAGGACTACGACAAGGAGACCGACCGCAAGACCATGATTGCCCTGTTCGAATATGTCTATAAAAACCTTGACCCCGCCTTCCACCCCGATTTCTTCGCCACTGTTCAGACAAAATACAAGGGCAGCTTTGAAAAATATGTGAACGCCGTGATGAAGAACACCGTCTTTGCCGATCAGGATAAATTCAACGCCTTCTGCGACAATCCCCAAAAGAAAGTGTTGGACAAGGACATGGGCATGGAACTCGGACTGAGCGTCATCCGCATTTACCGCGATGTGATGCAGTCACGTCAGGATGCAGGCAAGGACATGGCCAGGAACAACCGGCTCTTTGTGGACGGCCTGCTGCAGATGAACCCGGGCAAGCTCTTCGCACCGGACGCCAACTCCACCATCCGGCTGACCTCCGGCAACGTCAAGTCCTACATTCCGCGCGATGCTGTCAGCTACAGCTATTACACCACCATAGAGGGTGTGATGGAGAAGGAGGATCCGACCAATCCCGAATTTGAGGTGCCCGCACGGCTGAAGGAGCTCTACAAAGCCAAAAACTACGGACAGTACGCCAATGAAAAGGGCGAGCTTGTCACCTGCTTCATCACCGACAACGACATCACCGGGGGCAATTCCGGCTCGCCGGTCATCAACGCCAACGGGGAGCTTATCGGCCTGGCCTTTGACGGCAACAGCGAGGCGATGTCCGGTGACATTGACTTTGAGGAGAACCTGCAGCGCTGCATCTGCGTGGATGTGCGCTACGTGCTCTTCACCATCGATGTGTATGCCGGTGCAACGAATTTGATAAAGGAGATGAAAATTGTAAAATAAACATCCTACCGACCATTACAAAATGTAGGGTTGCCATATATGACAACCCTACATTTTTTTTATAACCCGTGGATTGGGAACGCCGCATCACCGTACCCGCAGACGCTGCCCGATCTGCAGCAGCGTGGTCTCCTTGATACGGTTCAGCCTGCAAAGCGCGGCGACCGAGGTATGATATTTACGGGCAATGGCACCGAGCGTATCGCCCTTGCGGACCGTATGGTATACCGCCGCGGCCTGCGGTTGCGGATCCGCCGCACGGACAACACTGTCGGCATCCCCCGCACCCTGGACGGACGAATCCCGCTCCTGCCGGTAGTTCCGCACAACCAATTTGTTGGCCGAACGGTCAATATTCCTATAAGCCTTGTCAAGCTCCGCCATGCCGATTGTCACCTGACGGTTTACGCAACGGCCCGAATCGGCCAGCGAATGGGCGAAAAGCCACTGGTAGGTCTCCGGAATATAGAAGGCCTTGGCAAGGTGGGCATGCCCCGCCCCCTTCAGACGTGTGAAAAGCAGCCTTGAGGTGTCCCCGCAAGCAACCATCGCATTCACCACCTTGAGCGACTGGCTGATGCCGACAGCGCGGTCCGCAGTGCCGTGCATAATCCAAAACGGCACGCGGGTGAGGCCGCAATAGTCCGTCAGCCAGCCGCCGCCGCATAACGCCATGGCCGCCGCCACCTTGTCCGGATAGCTGCCAACAAAATTCACAGTGCCGTATCCGCCCAAACTCATGCCTATGACATAAAGCCGGTTGCTGTCGCCCGGATAGTGTTCCATCGCCCACTGAAGCGTGCGCCAGACCTTTTCAGCGTTCCATGGGCCGCCGGGATTCTGCGGTGCGACTATGACGGCATCTATCTGCCTGCCCATCGCCTGCGCATGCAGCGGACCGTACCTGCGCACACGCTCCAAATCACGGCCACACAAACTGTTGCCATGCAAAAACAGAATTATTGGCTTTGCCGCATCCGACGAATCGTAGTCCGGCGGTGTGGAGACCCAGAACGAATAGCCGTCGGGCACCACATTCCGGTGCGCCACCAGCATCTGGGAAAAACCGTATTGCAGGCAGATGCCGCAAAAAAACAAAAAAACAAGTAACCTCCGCATCCTAAAACTGTTTTGAGCGGAGCACATCGGCCACCTCCTGCATCAGCCACATCGGAGTGGAGGTGGCGCCGCATATTCCGACCGAATCATCCGGAGCGAACGGGATGTCGTCCAACTGCTGGAGGCGGGAGACAAACCAGGACTGCGGGTTAATCCGACGGCAGAGGTCGAAAAGGTACAGCCCGTTCGAGCTTTTTTCACCGGAAACAAATATAACCTTGTCATACTGGACGGCAAACTCCTGTATCTGCCGTGCGCGGTTGGCCACACGTCGGCAGATTGTGTCGTGGCATTCAAAGAGCGCCTCACCGCCGCCGTCACGGTAACGCCGCCGCATCTCCGCAATGATTTTTCCATATTCCTCCACACTCTGCGTTGTCTGGGAGTATAGCACCGATGGCCGTGTGAAATCCACCTGATCCAGATCGCCGATGGAGGAGACCACAATCCCCTCCTGGTTTGTCTGTCCCAGCAGCCCCACAACCTCCGCATGACCCTTTTTCCCGTAAATGACAATCTGCCCGCCAATCCGCTTCATCTGCAGATAGCTTGCGGCAATGTCCCGCTGCAGTTTCAGCACCACCTGGCAGGTGGCGTCAATCAGTTCGATGCGGTTACGCGCGGCAACGGCATAGGTCTTCGGCGGCTCGCCGTGCGCACGTATCAGCACCCGCGAATCATTCAGACGGTTGAACTCATCTTCGTTTATTATCTGCAAACCCTTGTTCTCAAGGCGGCGAACCTCCTCATTGTTGTGAACAATGTCGCCCAAGCAAAAAAGGTGTCCCTCCTCACGCAAAGCCTTTTCAGCCGCCTCGATGGCATGCACCACACCGAAGCAGAAGCCGGAATCCTTATCAATGGTAACCTGCATTATACGCCCTCGAAAAGTGTTTCAACAAAAGCCTCGCGGTTGAAAACCTGCAGCTGCTCCATCTTCTCCCCGACACCGATGTAGCGGACGGGAATCCGGAACTGGTCGGAAATGCCGATGACCACGCCCCCCTTGGCGGTGCCGTCCAGCTTGGTGACGGCAAGTGCGGTAACATCGGTTGCCGCGCTGAACTGCCGCGCCTGCTCTATGGCGTTCTGTCCTGTTGTGGCGTCCAGCACCAGCAGCACCTCCTGCGGCGCCTCCGGCATCACCTTTTTCAGCACATTGCGGATTTTCCCAAGCTCGTTCATGAGGTTGACACGGTTATGCAGACGTCCGGCCGTATCGATAATCACAACATCGGCCTTGCGTGCGACCGCAGACTTCACCGTGTCGTAGGCTACTGCGGCAGGATCGGCGCCGCTTCCCTGGCTGATGACCGGCACACCGACCCTGTCACCCCAGATCTGGAGCTGCTCGACAGCAGCCGCACGGAAAGTGTCCGCAGCGCCCAGCAGCACCTGGTTGCCAGCCTTTTTGAACTGGTAGGCCAGCTTGCCGATAGTGGTGGTTTTGCCGACGCCGTTAACCCCGACAACCAGTATCACATACGGACGCTTGACCCCTTCCGGAAGTGTGAAGTCATCCGGCATGTTATCGCCAGTCTGCAGCAGGGCGGCCATCTCCTCCTTGAGGATGCGGTTCAGCTCCTTGGTACCCAGGTATTTGTCCTTCGCCACACGCTGCTGGATATGATCTATGATCTTCAACGTGGTCTCCACACCGACATCCGAACTCACCAGCGTCTCCTCCAAGGCGTCCAAAACATCGTCATCCACTGTGGATTTGCCGGCGATGGCGCGCGATAGCCGGGTGAAAAAAGCCTCCTTTGTCTTTGAGAGACCCTGGTTCAAATCCTCCTTTTTTTCCCTGCTGAAAAAAGAAAACAAGCCCATGATAACCTCTTTTGATTGTGAGTTGCAAAGGTATGCAAAATATGGATACGTTTTTCACAAAGCTGTCCGAAAATTGATTATTTTTGCATTTTTCACCATAAAATGCTCTTAAAATGCAATATGATTTTGAAAAATGCTGGGACAGGCGCGGCACATCATGCGTGAAATACGATCTGATGGAACCTTTTTTCGGCAGTGACGAACTGCTGCCGATGTGGGTGGCCGACATGGATATCGCCACTCCCGACTTCATTTTAGACGACCTGCGGAAACGGCTGGAGCATCCGTTTTTGGGATACACCTTCGGCGGCGCCTCATACAGGGAGGCGGTGCTGCAATGGCTGGAGAAACGTTACGCCGTCCATGCCAGGGAGGATGAAATCCACTACATTCCCGGCATAGTGGCGGGCATCGCCTTCTGCCTGCAGGCCTTCACCCGCGAAGGGGATGCGGTGGTGGTGACCACACCTGTGTACCCGCCCTTCCTGAACCTGCCGCAGCACGGGCACCGCGAGCTGAGGTGCAGCCCGCTACAGATACGTAACGGCCGGTTTGCCATCGATTATGAGGATTTTGAACAGCGGCTGCAGGGGGCAAAACTGCTGATACTCTCCAACCCGCACAATCCGGGCGGAACCGTCTGGAGTCCGGATGAGCTGCAACGGATTGCAGCACTGTGTGAAAAACACCATGTCACGGTCATTTCCGATGAGATCCATGCCGATCTCACGCTGCCCGGGCACCGCCACACATCATATTCCACAATTTCCGAAGCGGCACGGAGCCACTCCATAACCTTCATCGCACCAAGCAAAACCTTCAACATTGCAGGGCTATCATCATCCGTGGCCTATATTCCGGACCCCTCTCTCCGCCAGACACTTTTCAGTTACATTGACGGGTACGAGCTGGCCAACGGCAATGTTTTTGCCTACACAGGCGCGGAATCGGCCTTCCGCCACGGTGAACCATGGTTGGCACAGCTGCTTGAATATCTGGAGGGAAATATCGGTTACGCCATCGGTTATCTGCAACAGCACATTCCGGAGATGAAAATCATTTGGCCGGAGGCCTCCTACCTGCTATGGATGGACTTTTCGGCACTTGGGCTTACGCATGAGGAACTGCGCCGGCGCTTCATTGAAAAGGCGCATGTCGCACTGAACGACGGCACCGCATTCGGCGGAAAAGACTACGAATGCCATTTCCGCATGAACATCGGCTGCCCGCGACCGATACTGGAGGAGGGGCTGCAAAGGATTTGCAGCGTGCTTTAGCCCTACAGCTTTTTACGCCGCCAGTCCGCATTACGGATGTACCCGTATGCTATCAGGCCTATCAGCACATTGTACACCCATTCTGCCGCCCAAACCCATTGGATTTCCAAATATCTGGAAGTGAAATAGATGTATAGTACATATAATACCAAAACACCTATCTCCAGCAACATGGCCATAAGGGTGTTACCCGTACCGGAAACAGCCTCGAAAAAGAGCATGGAGACTGCGGAGACCATTGTTGCCACCGCAATCACATTGATTACAGGAATCGCGGAACGGACCAGGGAGACATCCTCCGTAAATATGCGGACAATGGCTGTCGGGAAGAATATGACCAGCAGCACCGGCAGGAGGGAGCAAAAAACACTGTTGAACGATATTTTCCATAGCACCGGTATCACCTTGCCGCCATTCCCCTCGCCAATCAGACGGCTGGTCAGGGTGTTGGCCGTGGCCGCAAAAGCGAAACCGGGAATTATCAGAACCATGTAGACACTCCGCACTAACGAGGAGACACCTATGGCCGTCTCCCCCATCTTCTCAATCAGCACGAAAAAGACAAACCACGCACCGAAAGAGAATAGCCTCTGCAGCATGCTTGGAAAAGCCACACCCAGTATGTTCCCCAACAGACGGAAATCGGTCCTGTGCCGGACAAACAGCCCATAGTTTTTGGGGACTGTAAGCCATGTGTAGACCCAGAAAAAGGTGAAGGCGCAGATTTCAGCCGACAGTGAAGCGACCGCCGCACCGCCAACCCCCATGTCAGGAAAACCGAAATTGCCGAAAATCAGTCCGTAATCCAAAAAAATGTTGACAACTGCCATGATAATGGTGGAGTAGGTTATGGCATTTGTATGGGATATTCCGACAAAAAATGAGCGGAAAAGATAGTTAAACACAACGAAGAATATGCCGAACTGCCTGTATTTCAAATATTCAAAGGCAGATGAAAGTATCTGGTCGGATTGTATGAAATGCGGAAGCAGCATACCGCTGAGACAGAAGAGCATGCTGAAAAGCAGGATGCCCAATGCCAGCACAAACAGCACCCCGTGAAAGAAAACGTTTCCGATTTGGCCAAACCTTCCCTCACCATAGCGCCGTGCGACAAAAATCTGGATTCCGACGGCAAACCCCATGGCAATGGTGGTAAAGACAAAATAATACAATCCCGCCATCATGGAGGCGCTAAGCTCCACCGTGCCCAAATGCCCCAGAAAGGCGGTATCGGTGAAAGTTATGACAGTCTGCGCCATGTTGCCCAGCATTATGGGGACCGCAATACGCCATATCTCCCTGTGCGAAACCGGTAATTCTCCTAATTTTTTTAACATATATGCCAATAACGTAACAAAAGAATAAAAATTATACAATATATCCGATATTTTGCCGTTATCATACATAATTATCTTAAACCATACAAGACATGATGAAGCATCACTTTCTATTTTCCGCATTAATGGTACTGCTGTGCCTGCCAGCCTTCTCCCAATACCAGATCGACTACTGGGAAAACGGCAAAAAGAAACAGGAGGGGAAACTGGTCAACGGCGAACCGGACAGCGTCTGGACCTACTACCATGCCAACGGCAACAAATCCAGTGAGGGTGCATACCGGCAAGGGGAAAAAACCGGCGTATGGCACTCCTGGCACTACAACGGCTCTCCCGCCACCACTATGGACTACCAGAGCGGCAGTTTCCGGAGTTTCTACAAAAACGGCGGGCCTGAATGTGAAGGAACAGTACTGAACGACAAGCGGGAAGGACGCTGGACCTTCTACCATACCAACGGGAAAATAAGCAAATCATGCAGTTACCTGCACGATTCGCTGAACGGGAAATGCGAGGAGTTCTACGACAACGGCATCAAGATGTTCGAAGGCAACTACATCAACAACGCGCTTATCGGACTGGGAACATGGTGGTATGGCAACGGAAAAATCGAGATGCAGGGCTATTCCAAAGAGGGACTGCAGGACAGCGTATGGAACTTCTACTACGCCAACGGCCAGCTGGGCAGCACCGGCAGATTCAGCAAAGGGCTGCAGGAGGGCCGCTGGACCTACTACTACGAAACCGGTGAAAAATGGAAGGAGGGCTCCTTCACAAACGGCAAGCGGGAAGGTAAATGGATCGCATGGTTTGAGGACGGGAAAAAACAGCGTGAAGGCAACTTCCAGAACGACAAGGAGGAAGGCATCTGGACTTCATGGTATCATAACGGACGTAAGGAGGACATGGGCCATTTCAGTGCCGGAAAAATGAACGGGGACTGGATAGGATGGCATGAGAACGGCAACCTGCGCTACAATGCCAGCTACTCCAACGACCAAAAGCACGGCAACTACGTCTATTATTGGGAAAACGGCGTGGTGAACCAGCGCGGCGTCTTCAAAAAGGGGTTGCGTAGCGGCAAATGGGAATTCTTTTCACAAAGCGGGAACCCGTTGGAGACAGGAAACTACAAATTCGGAAAGAAAGACGGGACCTGGAGCTACTACGGCCAGCGCGGAAATCTGGTGCGCACACAATCGTTCAAGGAGGATCTTCCGGACGGCAAATGGGTGGAATATGACAACCAGGGGGAAAAACTGGCGGAAGGCAGTTACAAAAAAGCTGCGAAAAGCGGCACCTGGAACTACTACGACAAAGGGCAGGTCATTCACCAGGTGGTATACAAGAACGGACTGAAAAGCTCCGAATCCAAAAAAGGGACCAAATAAGAACCACCCACCCGCATGGCAATACTGAACCAATTTGTGCTTCGTGCCCCGAAACCACTCCAACCGCTTCCGGAAATGGAAGAGCATGTGAACATCCTGACTCTCGGATGTGACAAGAACAGGGTGGACTCCGAACGGCTGGCCGCCCAATTGCAGGCGGCAGGCTACACGGTGCATCTGGATGACCATATGCCGCATCCCATCACCATCATCAACACATGCGGATTCATCAACGATGCGAAAGAGGAATCAATTGAAGTCATCCTGGATTGCGTAAAAGGGAAACAAAGCGGGGAAATCCGCCAGCTGATTGTCTTCGGCTGCCTCTCGCAACGCTACCAGGAGGATTTGCGCAGCGAAATACCCGAAGTGGACGCCTGGTTCGGAACCGATGCCATGGAACAGATACTTCATCACCTGCGGGCGAAAAAGAGGCCGGAACTGCTTAACCGGCGGATTCTGAGCACCCCATCCCACTACGCCTACCTGAAAATTTCCGAAGGATGCAACCATGGCTGCGCATATTGCGCCATTCCGCTCATTCGTGGCCGGCACCGCTCCAAACCGGCAGAACAGCTGTTGGAGGAGGCACGCCTGCTGGCGGACAAAGGGGTCAGGGAACTTATATTAGTGGCACAGGACCTTACCTCCTACGGCATCGACCTCTACCAAAGTCGTGAACTGGCCAGACTGCTGGAAGGGCTGGCATGCATTCCGCAACTGCACTGGATCAGGCTGCATTACACCTATCCAAACCATTTCCCGACGGAGGTGCTGGATGTCATGCGCGACCATCCGCAGATATGCCATTATCTGGACATCCCCATCCAGCACATCGATGATGACATATTGAAACGGATGAACCGGAACATAACGGAAAAGGAGATCCGACAATTGCTGGAAACCATCCGCACCCGTGTGCCGGACATTGCCCTGCGCACCACACTGATGGTCGGTTTTCCCGGAGAGACCCGGAAGAAATTTGAAAAGCTCCACTCCTTTGTGGAGGAAATGCGGTTTGACCGCCTGGGGGTCTTTACCTATTCACACGAAGAAAACACAAAGGCCTATGAACTGAAAGACAGTATTTCCCATTTGGAAAAGGATCGGCGGAAAGATGAAATCATGTTTCTGCAGCAGGAAATCTCCCTCGAAAAAAACAGGGAAATGCTTGGAAAAACATTTGAGGTGCTCATCGACAGCAAAGAAGCCGGCTATTACATAGGCCGCACCCAATATGATTCGCCGGAAGTGGACAACTGTGTGATTCTCCGCCAGCAGGCCAACCGCTGCGAAATCGGGAAGTTCTATCAGGTCCGCATCACACGCGCACGGGAATATGAAACCAACGGAAAAGTAATTACTGACACACAACCATCATGACATCACAAGAACAATCACAGATCATCCGGCTTATCCGGCAGGAGGTGGTGCCGGCAATAGGTTGCACGGAGCCGGTTGCTGTAGCGCTGGCGGCAGCAAAGGCAAAGGAGATGCTTGGAACGGTACCCGACAAGATTTTTGTCAACCTGAGCACCAACATGCTGAAAAACACCATGGGGGTCGGAATTCCCGGCACCGGCATGTACGGGCTGCCCATCGCCGTGGCATTGGGCGTTCTGATCGGGAAACCGGAATATCAGCTGGAGGTTCTGAAAGATACCAAACCGGAATCTGTTGCCAAGGCTAAAAAATATG
>JAEEGH010018437.1_pt1 | contig 14763 bp, 8 predicted proteins | sample 9134181 | NCBI WGS metagenome assembly JAEEGH01 (sample SAMN16246544, study PRJNA631951) | gut metagenome | biome: gut microbiome; feature: rumen; material: DP-attached | host: Bos | place: Iran: Karaj | collected 2018-10 | reverse complement strand
CTTGACCCCGTAGGCGAAGACCGCGCCGTCAAACTTCAGGCAGATGTCGTTCTTATGCTCGTGCCCGGCGAAATAGCCGACCGTCCCGGCCTCGCGCGACGCCCTGTAAAAGGCCCCGTCCGAGTCGATCTTATGTATGTTGTGCTCGTAAATCCCGCCGTAGCCGTCCGGCCCGTTGCAGTCGAAATTCTCTTTGAAGACATAGCCTGCCGCCGCTCTCGCCAGATCGTAGGCGGCGATCGGTATGTGCAGAAAGACCGCCGACGGGATCTTCCGGCCGTTCTCCGCCGCGATCGACCCGGCCGCCGCGCGGAAGGCGGCGGTCTGGTCGGGAAAGATGCCCTCGCGGTGCTCGACGAGGTCGTAGTCGATATTGTCTTGGGTTATCCCCTCCTCGGGAGCCCATGGATTGCCGACGTTGCGGCAGCCGTTCGTATCGAGGAAAAAGAGGGTGAAAACGTCTCTTCCGCCCGACATAATCCTGACAAAATAATTGCCATGTCCCGTTACACCTCCGTCGGCGAAAAGGCAGTGCGGGCACTCCCCGAACATCTTCATCTGGCGTCTGACGCCGATCCTCGACTCGTTGTCGTGGTTGCCGAAAACCGGCGCCCAGGGGATCCCGTATTCCTCCATCCTGCGGCAGAGGAGCTCGGACATCGCGCCGTCGTCGTCGAACTCGCCGTAGACGTTGTCGCCCGTCAGGGCGATGAGATCCGGCTTTGTCCGCTTCACAAGCTCATTTACATATTGAAAACAGCGCGCGTCCATGTCGGGGACGCCCTCTTTGAAGTATGTCCCCTTTATCTGGCGGTCTCTGGTCGGATTGCGGGTGCACCCGAGACCGATGATCTGCATGTCTGTCAACTGAAGGATCCGGAAGTACCCCCTGCCCTCGGGGAACAAGAGTCTCCCGGCTTCGGGCAAGACTCTGCCCGGGTTTGTGCTTTCAGTCATTTGTTCTCCAAGATGTCAAATATAATTTTATAAAAACCTTGTGTTTTTCCTGTTCCGCGTGAGCCCGCGGTTTTTTCTGTTTTTCAGCGGAAGAAGCGCCGCAGAAAGGCAAAAGCCGAAGATTCCCGGGCAATATCTGAGGTCTCCGTCATAAAAACTCCCGGGCTGTTAAAGAAGCCTGACTGTTTTGGAAGCTCCCTGTCCGCTCAGTTCTCAACGAGCTTCGGGCAGGCGGCGCCCGATTTGTAAGCCTCGATGTACTGCTTCATCCACCGGTAGTAGAGATCCCCGTGGCCGCCCTCCATCGGCTCGATGTCGCGGCTGTATTCCCGGTTGTAGTTGTCGACGAACTTCGTCTTCCCGTCGACGATGAACCGCTGTGCCGCCCATTCGTTCCACCAGGTGATGGTGACGACCTTCGGCCGTGCGTTGAATGCCGTCTGCCACTGCTCCCAGAAGGTCAGGCCTCCCCGCCTGCCGATCGCGCCGGGATCAGACATGTATCCCTGCTGTACCGCGACGCAGACGCATACCTGCTCGGCACTGCCGTCGGCGGCCCTCGACACTATGTTCGGGTAGTTCAGGAAGGACCACTCCCCGGCGGCCATGTTCCCGCGGAGCCCCCACATCATCTTGACCTTTATGTCGTCGCGCTCGCCCTTCCACTCGGTGCAGAGGAAGAAGGGTTTTCCGCCCCAGTATACCCAGAGGCGGTCATACTTGCCGCTCGCGTAGACTTCCTCATAGAGCTTGTCGATCGTCGAATAATCGACCGGCGTCCCGCACCAGTTGACGACGTTCGGGACATCGAGTCCCTCTTCTGTCATCTCGTAAAGAGTTTCCATCAGCGCGATGCAGGGCTCCTTCACCATCGCGTCCCAGTATATCTTCTGTTTTCCGGTCGTTTTGTCGGTGTATCTGATGTTCTTCCAGGCGGTGACGGCGTTGGTGTTGTCAAGGATGATGAAATCGATCCCCGCCTCCTTGAGCATGATCATGTGCTGCCGGATGACGTCGCGGTCGGTGCTGCGGTAGTAGCCGAGAGCCGGCTTTCCCCAGTAGTGGAACTCGCCCTCGGCGCCCCAGTCGCGTTTGCCCTCGAGGACCTCGGTGACGTTCGCCGGATCGTCTCCCGACTGATCCATGATCGGATCAAACCAGGTCGAATAGCATATCGCGACCAGGTCTTTTCTGTTTTCGATGTCGAAGATCTCGTCCGGCCCCACCCTGTTGGATATCATGATGTCAGTGCCTCCTGAAAGAGTTATTTTTTCGGTCTCCCCGCCGGCACCTCGGGTGACCGAGAGCGCCGCGAAGAAGGCCTCGATGCCTGCCGTGATCCCCGCCTCGCCCGAGGCGTCGATGACGACGCGTCCGCCCGATATGAACACCGAGTATCCGCCCCAGCCGTATTCATCCGGGTCGGGGTAGCCGATCTCGTCTGACCTGTTCGTCCGCCCGACGACGATCTCCCTGGCGTTCCGTTCGACGCCGCCACGGCCTTCGTAGTCGGTGATTATGTCAAGCGTCGCGCCGAATTCAGATTCGAGCCTCCTCCTGACACCCGCGGCGGCGTCGGTAAGCCATTTGTCGCACTGGTCGGCCCTGACGATCCTGTAGTTCGCATCCGATCCCTTCTCATACAGGAGGATCTCGCCCGCGTCCGGCGCGGCGGTGCTTTCCGCCTCAGTCCCGGTCGCGGTCGTGTCGGGAGCTCCCGCACCTCCGCAGGAGGGCAGAAAAACCGCCGCGAGCAGCGCCGTGAGCAGAATCAGCGCCGGGATTTTATTTTTCGGATCGTTTCTCATAATGCTTTTCCTCTTCGCGATCATATGGGCTCGGTGTCCGGGCAGCCGGACTCAGGACAGGCGGAACGCGGGATCTGTCCGCCGGGGACAGCCGCGCTCATCCGCACCGAAAGAGCCGGCAGACATGCCCTCGCGCGGTTTCAGGTTATATTATAATCCCTGCAGGCAGTTTTATCAAGTGATTTTTTCATAAGGGGCTGACCCGCTTTTCGCGGAGTTTGAAAAAAAGTGTTGAAAAAATCTTTATTTAATAATATAATATATGGTGAAGGTATATCTGCCATCAACCAATGTTGATTAAAAATTGGCTGGATTTAACGGATGAGGAGGACTCAAATTGAAATCATTAAGAACAATTTGTTTAATTATTCTTGCTGTTGCGTTTGTACTGGCCGTTGTTTTATTTTTTGCGGATAAATATTCCTCTGTGCCTACATTGAGTGGCTGGAACATACAACTTGATGAATGCTACAGATATGACCCTGTCGAAGGTTCATATGTCGGTGTGATGTCTGACGAAGACTGCAGGACAATCTGGAATATTTGGAAAAAATACGACCACAAACTGGGTGTCATAGACAATATTCCTGATGTGTTTTTCCGAATAGTTGATAACAAAGAAGAAAATAATTATGAATACTTTGCTTATGATGATAGAGACGGCTCGATCCAGTATTGCAAAGTGGTGAATAATAAGCCTGTTAAAGGTTCGTATTCAGGAACTACCGATTATCTTTCTGAAGAAGACCAGGCTGTGGTTCTTGCAATAATTGAAAAATACCGTTCCGAACTTGTGAAATGGACTCTTGAAATCGGGCAGACAGTCGGACAATCAGGATATGTGTCAAAATATGAACTTTCCTATGATAGCATAAAAGCGTTTTCTGATATGTGGAAAAAGGCTTTTGGGTACAACAGGAAATCAGATGAAACTATCCACGAAACTACCGAAAAAGACCCTCATGCCTTATTTACTATCACGTTGCATAATTATGCTGACAAGGAAGCTTATTTTATATGCCGCGCTGAAAGGTCATTGACTCTTGAATATGTGGCAACTTATTACGACACATCAGCCAATGGTTATTATGAGCGTCATCAAACTGCTGTGTTAACTCCTGAATATATAGCAATGATGTGGAAAATCATAGAAGAGTACACCGGTCATATTGAGCGATTTTCGCCGGACGATCTTACATTACCCTAACTGAAAATCTGCGCTGTAACTTAAAAAGAACAGTGGCATAGGTTTTAGAGAACCCTCAGCCCTGTCCGCCGGGCGGCGGGACACTGTAACCTGATCCGGTACTGTTTTTTCTTCTTATTCTTCAAATTCTTTATCCGCAGGAATGCACATGATATCCGATCTCACTCTTTTTTTGAAAGCATCCATACGCCGCGGCGCTTCCGCGATCCTCGCCCTGCTGCTTCTGCTGCCCCTCCTGGCGGCGGCAGCTCTTCCGGCGGCGGCGGGATATGCGGTACCGGTCGAGGGAGAACTTCTCTTCCTCGCCGATTTCACCGACAAGACCCGCTGGAAGCCCTCAAGGACCGAGCTCGCCTCGGGCACCCTTTCGGTAAAGACCGACGGCGATCCCCTCTCGGCCGAGCTCCGCGCCACGACGAACAGCGTCTGCCACAACTGGGGCGGAGAGATCGACGGTCTTCCGCTCAACGGAAACCGCTACACCTTCTTCTTCACCCTCATACGCGACAAGGACAAAACGTCGAAGGATCCGAACTTCGGCTTCTACTTCGACAGCCACTACGGCTTTTACGGCTATTCGAACAACCTCCGTCTGCTCGACAACATGACGACTCTGCCTAACCACGGGACCAAGGAGTTCCTCTCGCTCGGAGAAGAAATCGAGGGAGACAACTGGGGCGTCGCGTCGGAGCGGGTGTCGGTTCAGAACTACGCGGTCGAGGTCGACGGAAGGAACAAGGTCTTCCGGGTTTACGTAATGACTGCAGAAGGGACGTACGTCTACGTCGACGGGACCACGAAGGGCGAGATCTCCTCATTCTACACCGAGAACGCGGGCATATGGTTCCACCAGTACAACACCGACATGCCGATAACGATAAGCCGCATCGCCGTCTGGAAGGGCCTCATGCTCACCTCCCCCGATAAGCTTCCCGGGGCGCCCGAAACGGTATCCGGCACCGGCAGTGCGAACCCGGGCGACGAGACCTCGCCGGAAGCTCCCGTGACAGGTCCGGAGGACACGTCGGCTTCGACGGATGACGACCGCCAGGGCGGCAACGGCTGCTCGTCGTCGCAGGGGTCGGCGATACTGACGGTCATTATCGCCGGACTCATCCCCGCGATCTTCCTTTACATCAGCTCGGAACGCCGGAGGAAGAACTCAGGCTCCCGCTCACAACCCGACCACGGCAAGGAGAAAGACAATGAAGACAAAACAGAAAAGTGAGATAAACAATAAAAAAAGCGGAAAGAGACCTCCGGTGCTCCTCATCGTCATCTGCGCCGTAGTCGGGCTGCTTGCCGCCGTCATTGTCGGCTTCATCCTCTGCATGAGGCTGCCCGTCGCGGGATTCTACCGCCAGGCGGAAAAAGAATTCAAGATACCCGATATTGACAAAGGCTTCATCCCGCAGGGCATCGCCGTCAGCGAGGAGGACGGGAACATCCTCGTCTGCGGATACTGGGACAGCTCGGATCACGCGTCGCCGGTTTACGTCCTGAGCCCGGAAGGCGATCTTATTGCGTCGGCGATGCTCGCCGACACCGAAGGCAATCCCTTCACGGGGCACGCCGGCGGACTGACACAGCACGGAAAATACGTATATCTGGCAGGCAGCTCGAAGGGCTGCGTCTACGTCTTCGACTATTCAGAGATCGCGGCCGCCGGGGAAGGCGGAAGCGTGAGGTGTCTCGGTCAGTTCGACACAAAGACCGGCGACGACAAGATTAGAGTCTCCTTCACCGCCACCGACGGCGACCGTCTCTGGGTCGGTGAATACTACAAGGAGGAGGGATACAAGACCCCCGACACCCATAAGACAGTGACCGAGTCGGGCGAAAAGCACGGCGGCATCGCCCTCGCGTATGCCTTTTCAGACGCGGAAGACGCCGTTTTCGGTCTTTCACCCGTCCCTTCCGCGGCGATCTCGCTTCCCGATATCGTTCAGGGGCTCTGCTTTTACGGGAGCCGGGTCTTCGTATCCTGCTCATCGGGTCTCAGCTTCTCGCATATTAACTCCTACAGCGCCGAGCTCGCCGACCGCGGCAGGACCTTCGACATCTTCGGCCTGACGCTTCCGATCTTCGAGCTTGACTCGGATTCACTGATCGAAACGGTCAAGGCTCCGCCGATGTCGGAGGAGATCATACCAATAGGCGGCCGCCTCTATATCATGTGCGAAGCAGCCTCGAACAAATACTTCTTCGGCAAACTGACGGGAGCCCGGTTCTGCTATTCATATCCGGTCGGTCTCTCATCCGATCCCTCCGGCAGCCTGTGGAATATTCAGGATCCCGGTGCCGGCACATCCCCGGTATCTCACACCCAGCCGGCGACTCCTGTCCGCCTTTCCTTCACGAGCTTCGGGGATTTCGACTCTAATCTCGATAAGTATATCGCATCCGTGACAGACGGAAAACAGAACTGGATGGCCTCTCCCCTCTCATTCAAATACGCGCTCGCGCTCCTTACCGCCGGCGCGTCGGGAGACACGAAGGCCGAGCTGCTCTCGGCTCTCGGCATGCGGAGCGAGGACGATCTGACAGATCAGCTCAGGGCGTTCTCGGAATTCTCGAAGAAATACGACGCCGGACTTGAGAGCGAGATAGCGCAGTTCAAAAAGGATCTGGCCGCCGGATGGATCCCGAAAGGAACGCCCGAGCCCTTCAGGGCGCTCCGCGTCGCCAATTCGGTCTGGCGGAGCTCAGAGCTGATACCCGTCGACTTCAGGCCCTCCTATTCGTCAAAGATCTCAACAGACTACTCGTCGGAATTCTTCACCTTCACACGCTCAGACGTTATCGGCAGAGTCAACGACTGGGCAAACAAAAAGACCGAGGGAATGATCCCGCGCCTGCTCCCCGACACTTACGATACGAGTGAGCTCGCCGTCATACTCATGAACGCCCTTTATTTCAAGGACAGCTGGGCCAAAGCCTTCGCACAGAGCTACTCGGTCGACACCTTCACCGCCTATGACGGATCGAAGGTGAAAAAATCCTTCATAACCTCCCGGCAGTCGGTCCCCTACTACAAGGACGAAAAGACCGAGCTCGTCTCGGTGGCGATGACGGGCGGCGTGAGGATGGTCTTCGTTCTCGGCGACACCGACGGAGTCTTCGACAAGCTCGGCAAGGCAAAATACACCGAGACTAGGATAACCGTCCCCGAGATCGACGTCGAGACGAATTTTACGGACGGCGAATTCGTCGGCTTCCTTAAGGACGCCGGAGTCAATCTCGTTTTCGACAAAAACGCCTCCGATCTTTCTGGCATGTTCGAGCTTGAAAAGCTCGACGGCAACCTCTACGTCAGCGACATAATTCAGAAAACGAAGCTGAAGCTCGACAAGGACGGCGTCGAGGCCGCCGCGGTCACCGCGATAATGGTCGGAGAGACGACCGCTGTCGAGGTGCCCAAAAAGCCGGTGGACTTCACCGCCGACCGTCCTTTCGCCTTCTTCATCTGCGCCGAAAGCAACGGTGAAAGAACCGTCCTGTTTGAGGGCAGGATAGTCAATTAAAATGATTCCCGGACCGAAAGCATACGCAGATATCCCCGCGGACGGCTCGTACGAAAGGATCCCGCTTCCCGCCGGGTCGGCGGTCAGGCACCCTCTCGCCCGCGGCGAGGCGGTCTTTGCGGACGTCAAACCCTCGGAGACCGGCGGCAGACCGCTCGATCCCGACCGAGGGGTAACGATCGTCACCGGCGTCTCGGGGGACTTCGACTTCTGCGCGATCAGAAACCACTCTAACTACTGGTGCCGTCCCGAATGGGGCAGGGGCACGGAGAACATACCCGACAAAACGTCGGCGGTGTTCATAAAAAAGCCGGACGGCGGATATATCTATGCCGCCGCGCTCTGCGGCGATATGTACAAGGCCGTCCTCTGCGGCTCGCCCGAGGGACTGGCGGCACAGGTCTTTTCGTCGGTCCCCGGTCTGACCTCCTGCGACACGCAGCCGGCCTGCGTCATACTCGAAGGAGGGCCCGATGGCCCCGGCCCGCTCGCGCTGGCGAAAGAGGCCGCGGAGGAGATATCGAAGCTGCTTCATATCCCGCTCAGGAATGAGAGACAGCTCTCCCCGGTATTCGACCGGCTGGGCTGGTGCTCCTGGGACGCGATGCACATCTTCGTCAACCGGGACGAGCTGCTGCGGAAGGCTGCGGAATTCAGGGAAAAGGGCGTTCCGGTATACTACGCGATCCTCGACGACATGTGGGCCGACTGCACCCTCATCGACGTCTTTCCGAGGGAACATGAATGCGCGCCCGACATGGTCCCGACGCAGCACCGCTCGATGATGCGGCGGTTCGACGGAGATCCGAAGCGCTTCCCTCATGGCATGGAAGAGACCGTCTCGGCGCTGAAGGAGGCCGGCATCCCCTGCGTCGGGATATGGTTCCCGACTACGGGATACTGGTTCGGGATCGATCCCGATGGAGAGCTCGCCGCCGAACTCGACGGTCTGCTGACAAAGTCGAACGACGGCCGGCTCATAGTAAAGCCCGAGCCCGAAGCCGCCGAAAAATACTTTCGCCTGCTCTGCTCGAAGGCGGCGTCATGGGGCGCAGGTCTCGTCAAGATCGACAATCAGGGCTGCCACCGCTTCTACGCCGGAAAATATCCGGTCGGATCCAGCTCCGCGGCAATGCAGCAGGCGATCGACAAAGCCGCCCTTGATTATTTCGACGGCGCGCTCATCAACTGCATGGGCATGCCGGTCGAGTGCATGCTCCACCGCCCGTCGAGCGCCGTCTGCCGCTGCTCAGACGATTTCCAGCCCGAGAGCGCGGCCTGGTTCTCGAAAAACATCCTGCAGTGCTCCTTCAACGGCCTCGTCCAGGGGCAGTTCTACGTCAACGACTGGGACATGTGGTGGACGGATGACGGGCAGGCGGTGAAAAACTCGCTCTGCCGCGCGATCAGCGGCGGGCCGGTATACATATCCGATCCGCTTGACAGGACCGTCGCCGACGTCCTCCGTCCCCTCGTTCTGAGCGACGGAAGACTGCTCAGGTGCGACGGGAGCGCGACTCCGGCCGACGACTGCGTAATGACCGACCCGACTCTGGGGGGACTGTTCAAGATACGCAACACGAGCGGGAAATGCGGCCTCGTCGCCTGCTTCGACCTCGACCGCGAAGGGCGGGCCGCCTCAGGTTCGGTGTCTCCCGAAGACGCCGGACTCGGATCGGGAGAATACGTATATTACGAGTATTTCACCCGCGCCTGCGGAAAGCTTGCTCCGGGAGAAAGGCTGACGGTCGAGCTCGCCTCGCCGTCAGAGATCAGGCTCTTCACCTTCATTCCGTCAGGAGGCAGGACGACCGTCCCGCTGGGCAGGACCGACATGTATACCGGCTGCGCGGCGGTCGATATGCTGTCGGAGGACAGTGTCTCGCTCGCCGAGGGCGGCAGGACCGGCTTCTACAGCGAGACGGAGATCGAGATATTCTGCCTCGCGACCGATGACGGCGACCCCGCCTCACCGGAAGCCGCCATCTACACCCCGGGTGAAAGAAAACTCCCAACGGCCAGGGAGGGCTTTCTCATCACGGTCGAGTGCCCCCGGGAGACGCGGCGTCTGAGCTGGCGCAGTACCGGACAGGCCGGAAAACAGACAAGATAACAGACGATCAATAAACACGGATCCCGACGGGACACGCCGGGATCGGCAGGGCCCGCCTTCTCTCTTCCCGAGATGACGGACCCGGAAAAGACAGGCTGAAGACAGATGGAAAATGAAGATTATTCGGTAAAAGAAAACGACGCGCTGGAGGAATATCAGGCCTATTCCGAGTTCAACGCCGAAAGCACCGTCTCAGAGTTCCAGCAGTACTCGAAGGAGGGGGGCTACGCGGGTCCCGAGGATCAGGACTACGGAAAATCCTCATCCAACTCCGGACTGACGAGACACAGTTCCCTTCTTCGCAACAACCGGAACCGGCTGGGACGAATGCTGAGCATTCTGGCGGCGATGACCGGTCCGGCGATCGCGGCGATACTCATCATGACCACATCGCTCTTTGCGGACGTAAGAAGCTACAAGACCGAGCCGGGATCGCTCGAGGTCACCCTCAGCCTCTACTCGTCGTCCGAAAGCACGGCGTTCTCCGCTGTCCTGTCGGACATGGACGGCAACCCCGTAAAGGCGATGGCGGTCGACCGGAACTACCCCGTACTTTATTTCGACGGTCTGATACCCGGACAGATATACCTCTTGGAAGTATTCGGAGACAGCGAATCCCTGCTGTCATACAGCTACTCGATACCGGAGACTCCTCCGGATCCGGAGGAGACCGGCGATACAGATGAGACCGGAGGCGGTCATGGAACGGGCGAGGAGACATCAGAACCCGGCCCGGCTCCCGCCCCCTCGGTGACCCTCTTCTCTCAGGAGGCGACATTCAACTCCGCGGTCATTAAACTCAACGCCCTGAACATAGAGATCGCAGACCTCAAGGCAAGCCTCAACGGATCTGAAGTCCCGCTGACCGCCGACGAAAACGGCAGGGCGGTGATATCAGCGGAGGGACTGGATCCCGGCACCGAATACTCCTTCGCGGTATCAGACTCATCCGGAAAGGAACTCTGCTCCGGAAGCGTAAAGACGACCGCGAGGACTCCGGTCCGGATATCCGAAAAGAGCATGTCCTGCACGCTGACCGAAGCCGAGATAGAATTCAGCGTCACGAACCCCGATGGAAACGAGATAACCGCAAAGCTTGACGGAAACGACACCTCTTTCGCCGAAAGCGACGGAGTCATCTCCTTCTCGCTGGACGGACTTGAAGAGAACTCCCAGCATACCATAGAATTCTTCGACTGGAACGGAGACACGATACTCACATACTCATTCTCGACGAGAGCAAGGGAGCGTGCTAAAGTCGTGCCGGAGAGCGAATCGGTCGGCATTGACAGCGTATCCCTCTCCTTCGTCATCACCAACCCCGACAAGAACCCGCTCACTGTGACGCTCGACGGAGCGACGCTCAGAGAATCGCTCACCGACGATTCCTTCGGCATAGATCTCAAAGATCTGGTGACCGGGGAGGAACACAAACTCGAATTCCTCGACTGGGACGGGACGGTGCTTCTGACGCATTCCTTCGCGGCGAGAGAGCGCATCGCGGCGACCATGACACTTGTTAACTTCACCACCGACCTCACGACCGCAGAAGGCAGCTTCACTCTCACGAACCCCGACGGCAACACGATAACCGCAAAGCTCAACGGCAGTCAGGTCCAGCCGACAATATCCGGAAGCACGGTAAGCGTGTCCTTTACCGGACTTGCCGATGGATCGTCGCATACTCTGGTATTCTACGACTACGACGGCTCTACGATCCTGTCCCACCCGTTCACGACTCGCGCGCGGCAGACGGCGTCCGCTTCCTTCACTACGCTGCAGGCAGGATTCAACAGTATCAGCGTCGGCGTGTCGATCACGAATCCCGACGGCAACACGCTTGAACTCCGCCGCGGCGGCACGAAGATAAACACAGATATGTCGGGCTCGTCGGCGTCGGCGACGCTGAGCGGACTCAGTCCGCGCACCTCCTATACGATCAGCGTTTACGACGTAACGGTCGGCACGCAGGTCCTATCGCAGCAGGTCACGACCGCCACGTCGGTCACCGTTTCGCAGGACAGGAACGGCAACGCGATCTTTACACTGACCGACGAGTTCAAATCGCTCTATCCGAGAGCGATGCTATCGCTCACCGACAGCCTCGGCGCGTCGATCCCCGTCACTTCGACGACGGGCGGATTCACCTCCGCGGCGAACGATCTCGTCTACGCCGACACCTACACCATAAAGATGATGTCGGGCAACAGCACCGTCGACACGCTGACGTCCTCCCTGACCGGAAGAACGAGACCTTCCTTCTCGCTGGCGCACTCGACCTACGGGCCCGCCACGACACAGGAAGCGCTGACTTCGGAATGGCACTCCAGCTATGTTTCCTATCCGTCACTCAATTACACGCTGAACTCCGGATTTGTCGAGACCGTATTGGCAGACGAGGAATCATTCCTTGAAGGAAATCTGCGCTGGACCGCGCTGATCATCACCGACACCTCCGGCAACCTCGTCAACATGTACATCTCGGGCATCGGAGTGGAAGAAGAGCATTTCGAGCTGTCCAAGAGCGGCAAGATCGAAAATCTCATATTCAACTACGGCGAAGAGCTCGCGCCGGGGAACTACAGGGCGGCGCTCTACACCGCCGACGGATATACCGCCGACGCGATCAGAGAACTCATATGGCCCGCGTCGGAAGAGAACGCGACGACCGAACAGAACCAGCTAGCCTCGATATTCACGACATCAAGAAAGATCACGTCCGACGTTTCCTTCAGCGTGACCGAAGACGTGTCTATCGGATACGGATCACTCTACGAGACAAGAGACGCGATCATCGACAGCTCGTCGGTCACCCGGTACTTAAGCTGCTCGTATGAGCCGCCCGCGGCGGGAGGCGAGGGCTTCGTCACCGTCGTCAGCGCATCGAATCCCACGGTACAGCTGGAAACCGTATCGCTCGGTACAGAGGAATACTGGGGCAGAAACATCGACAGATTCTATTACGCCACTCTCGATCCGGTTTACGTGATCATCTACCACGACTCCTTCACGCCGGCGAACTACCTCTACGTGGAATACATGACCGCGAATTAAGCGCGGCAGGCAGGAAAATCAGCAGAACAAATAAAGCAGATAAAGATACAACAGAAAGGAAGAATCACAATGATCGCCTTCAAAGAAAAATCCGAAAAAACGCAGAAAGTCGTGGGGATCATCTTCACAGTCATACTTCTCTGCCTCGCAGCGGCCTATTTCGTCCTTCTGATCGGAGGCCCTCGCTTCTTCGGTGAGGACAGTCAGCTCTACAGAAGCCTTAACCCCTTCAGCGGAGCCGGTGACTATATCAAATGGATCAGGATCATCAGCTACGCGTTCTTCTTCATAACGATCGGCTATCTGATCCGGGTGTTCATCAACTGGATCCTCACCTTTATAAAGAAGGGCAAGGCGATCTTCAACCTGCTCGGCTCCTTCATCAAATACCTGTCGGTCCTGATCGTCTTTTTCATGTCCCTTAAGGCGCTCAACGTCGACACCGGGACGCTTCTCGCCGGCATCGGGATCCTGTCCCTCATAGTAGGCCTCGGAGCCCAGCCGCTGATCGAAGACATAATCTCGGGGCTCTTCATCGTATTCGAGAACGTGTTTGACGTAGGCGACATCATAATCGTCGACGGCTTCCGCGGCACCGTCCGCGACATAGGAATCAGGACCACGCGGTTCGAGGACACCGCCGGCAACTTCAAGATCATGAACAACTCAGACCTCCGGACGGTCATCAACCTCACCGATCACCTCACCCTCGTTCCCTGCGTAGTGCAGATCGAGTACGGAGAGTCGATCGAGCGCGTCGAGGCGGTCGTCAAGGATCACATCGAGGAGATCGGCAGGGCGATCCCCGACATCGTCGAGGGCCCCTTCTACAAGGGTGTGTCTGAACTGGGTTCATCCGGCGTCGAGCTGAAGTTCGTCGCGAGATGCGAGGAGGCCAACCGCTTCCAGGTCGAGAGAGACATGAACCGTCAGTTCAAGCTGCTCTTTGACGCTCACAACATCAACATTCCCTTCACTCAGGTCGTCATCCATCAGCCGACCGTCTTCGAGACTCCCAAGGCGAGCGACAAAAAGAAGGCCACGGAATTCGTCGAGAGCCAGCGAGAAAACAACGCAGAGGCTTCGGACAACGACTACAGGGCCTGACGCGCAACAGGCTGTAAGACCCGCCTCGCGGATCTTACAGCCTCAGTGGAATTATATTGAACCCGGCTCACCCGTCCTTTTCGGGATCATACAGTCCGGCTTCGGTGAACACCTGTCCGATCGGGCGGCATATCGACAGCGCGTCGGGAAAACCGTATGGCAGCGATATCGGCTCGAGGTTTATCACGGCCAGGTATCTCCCCGAAAAATACCTTATGAAGGACGCTGCGGGATATACCCTCAGCGACGTCCCGCCGATGATGAGCATGTCGGCGGATGATATCGCCGACACCGCTCCGGCGACCGCGTCCTCCGGCAGCGACTCGCCGTAGAGCGTGACGTCGCATCTGACGGTGCCGCCGCAGGAGCACTTCGGGACGGGTTCCTTCGAGTTGTAGATGTAATCGGCGGGATAGCGCTTCCCGCACCTCATGCAGTAGTTGCGTTCGGTCGTTCCGTGGATCTCCCAGACCTTTCTGCTGCCGGCCCTGCCGTGCAGACCGTCGATGTTCTGGGTAACGACTGCGGTCAGCTTCCCTTCCCGCTCCAGCCTCGCCAGAGCGTAATGCGCCGGATTCGGTCTCACATTCCTGGCGTCCATCTTCTGACGGTAGAATTCGAAGAAGACTTCGGGATGCCTGACGAGGCAGTCGTGACTGAGGAGATATTCGGGCTGATAGCCGTCGAACCTTATGTCTCTGACGTTGTAAAGGCCGTCCTTGCTCCTGAAATCCGGAATGCCGCTCTCGGTGGAGACCCCCGCGCCGCCGAAAAAGACTATTCTGCTGCTGTCGTCGATCACACGTTTCAGTCTTTCATCCATAGCAAAAATATTCTACCATAAAAAACTGCTCTTGTTAATTGCATTATTTGGACGCAGTTTGTCATATTTCGGGTGTTTTTTTGCGAACCGCATTATACTCGCCCGCGATTCGTGATATGATTATTTAACAAAACAGCGGAGGTCTTTTGATGAATAACGGAAAAAAAGCT
>JAEEGH010018434.1_pt1 | contig 14766 bp, 10 predicted proteins | sample 9134181 | NCBI WGS metagenome assembly JAEEGH01 (sample SAMN16246544, study PRJNA631951) | gut metagenome | biome: gut microbiome; feature: rumen; material: DP-attached | host: Bos | place: Iran: Karaj | collected 2018-10 | reverse complement strand
TATGAAGAAACTCCAGTTTTTCGGCAAAGGTGTCAGCGTGCTGCCTCGTACTGCTGTTTCTGCAGTTCTCTGTTTTTCGGCTGCCAAGGCGAGGGAAATGGTCGCCCAAGGCCATCAAGTGTGCCTGTGTCAGGAGCGCTTTGTTCCGGAGGATACCATCACTCTCAATGAGGTTCATGCCATCCTTAGCATGACTCCCGCCGCAATCCATGTCGTCACTGCATGCCGTGGCTATGGTATCCCCGCACTTCTGGATCTCCACAGCTACGGTATCCACTTCTTGACCGAACCTGACGGCACCGTCACTGTAGTCAACAGCGAAGGACAGCAACTCCATGAACTCGAAAAGATCACTGTCTCCAGTTACCACCAAACCATCTATAAAGGCGTTGCAGACTTCCGTCCCGCACGTTTCTCTAAATATCTGCAGGGCAAACATGTCGACCTCGCACCCGACGAAGTGCAATATTTCAATGAAATGAAGGAAGCCTATCTGGTTCATCAGGAAATCGTCAGTGCGCAGAAGGCCTCGGGTATTGACGACCTGGGTAAACTTGCGCGCCTTATCCGCTGCGAACTTCAAGACCGTCCGGACACCGCTTCGGGCATCGTGAACAATTGGTACAAAGACCACTCTGACCAATATGTGCGCCAAGTGCTTGAAAGCCGCATGGGTTCCCATCTTGACCAGTCGCGCGTTTTCAGTCTCCTCACACCTGACCACAAGGTCCACTTCTTTTGTGCAGTCTCTCAAGTATGCCTCGAACGCGGACTCTCAGGACTCAAAGCAGGCTCCTTCATGCTGGGACGTTTTGTCTCCAAACCTATCCCTACCTCCGTTTGGAACCGGCTCAGCGACCGGGTAGTTGCCTTTCTTGTCAACGAGTATGTCCTTTACGAGAAGTATACGCGTGTGCTGGAGGAGGTGGGTGAGATACGCCTTGCGCGTGCCCACAGCCGCATCGAATCGGAGGGTATGGACAGTATGGTGGTCGAATCGTTCGATATGCTTAATTTGGTGCCTCTGATTTGTTCCACGCACGACTGGTTGAATGTTGCCCGGGAGCTGGAATCAATGGAGCATCAGGATAACACACATCTCCTGGTTGACAAACTGTCGAGACCTATCGGTGAGATTTTCGACCTCTCGAACCCGTACACTGCGAAGCAGGTCAAGGCTCACGAGTTGACTCATTAACGTTTTCACAGTCCCGAAATGAAAGCTTTTGTCTTTGCCTTGCTGTTCCCGTTCGCGCTTGCCGCCCAAGGGGGTGGGGACACGGTATGCCCGGACTATAGGATTCTGAAAAACCTCCAGAACAGCCGCACTCCCGTGGGCAACACGCTTTGGGTCGCGGTCAGCAATTCTTTCGTCGTCTCACCCTTGGTTCCCATAACGATGGGTGTCGGGAGTTTGGTTGCGACAGAAACGCAATGCAAGCAAACGCTCTTCGCGAATGCCAGCGAGGCGGGAGCTGCCTGGCTTTTGAATGCTGGGTTGACAATGGGTCTGAAGTATTTTGTGGGGCGGCCTCGTCCTTGGGTGGCGCATGAGGGCGACCTTGTGTGTCTGCAACGGGTGGGCAGTCCTTCGTTCCCGTCGGGTCACACGTCGTTTGCTTTTACGTCGGCCACGGCTCTCGCTTTGCTTTATCCCTGCTGGTATGTCGTTGTGCCTGCCTATCTCTGGGCTACGGCGGTGGGTTTTAGCCGTCTTTATGTGGGTGCGCATTATCCTACGGATGTTCTCGCGGGAGCCGTTATCGGCACTGCTACCGCTCTTTTTGTCCACTGGGTGCACAATCGTTATCTGAACACTAATTCCCCTGCCACACCTCCCCCCGATGCCGTGGTCATCCCTCTTTCTTTTACTTTTTAAAGGAGAGTGGTGGATGCGTTGATGAATGTGTTAATGTATTACCCCAAATCGGTCATTAGGAGCACTGTCCTTGGTTCGCTCTTTCACCCACCCTTCGCCCTCCATTCTTCCTCAGTTCTCCTTCAGAAATGGGAGAACGATGGGAGAACGATGGGAGAACTGAGGGCTAAGGAGCGACGGAAGAGAGGACAAGCCTATATCGGTCACCGAAACGGAAAACAGAATAAAACGGTTATTATCAGCCTTTCCATTTCACTTGTCTCTGATTTACTCTTGAGTAGCCTCGGCCAGAGGTCTGCTTAGCCTAATGACCGATTTGGGATTAATGTATTAATGTGTGAATCGACTAACGAATTGACACATTAACGAATTAACGAGTTTAATTTGTGTACCAGTCTTTGAATTCGCTTACGCGGGCTTTGGGAACGACGATGCGTTCGGGTGTGTCTACCGACAGTGTGAGGGTGTATCTGCCGAGGAGCCACACGGAGATTTCTCTGATGGCGCTGTGGGCTACGATGAATTGTCTGTTGACGCGGAAGAATTGCGTGGGGTCAAGTTGCGCCATTAGTCCGTCGAGGGGGCGGTCGAGGGGATGAGTGTGTCCGTCGAGGGTCAGAGCCACGGTGTTTCCGTCTGTCAGGTAGATGCAGGCTATTTCGTTGACGTCGAGGGGCACGAGTTTGTCGCGGAGGGGGATGAGGAAGTGGTGCTTGTATTGACGGTAGTGTTGTTGCAGCATTTCTATGGCATGGTTCAGGGCTCCGTCGGGGTTGGGGAGGGAGGGGTGGAGGGTGAGGCGGTGCAGTTTTTCTATGGCGCGTTTGAGGTCGTCAGGGTTGATGGGTTTGAGGAGGTAGTCTATGCTGTTGACCCGGAAGGCTTGCAGGGCGTATTCGTCGTAGGCGGTGGTGAAGACGATTGGGCAGGGGATGGTTGTCTGGTCGAAGATGTGGAAGGCGAGCCCGTCGGCAAGATGGATGTCGAGGAATACGATGTCGGGGATTTTTGTTTCGTCGGTTCGTGAATGTGTTGGTTCGTTGATCGGTTTATACTTTGACGTGTTGTCGCACCCGGCGGCGTTGAACCATTCGACGGTTTCTTCGACGGTTTGGAGGACGGTGAGGATGGTTATGTCGGGTGCTGTTGCGGCGAGGAGGCGCGTGAGGTGTTGCACAGCTATGTTTTCGTCTTCGATAATCAGGGCGTTTGGCATATTTTGAATTTATTAAGGTGGGTTCTATTAATTCATTTTTGAGAGCGCGTGTCTCCGACACGCTGAGATGTATTTACTTGATATACCTAACACTGCATGTGCGTGGTTATCGAGAGTCTGCCTCTCCGGGGCAATTTATATAAGTCCTTTTAATACGTTAATCTGATTGACACGTTGACACATTCACACGTTCAAGAGGGGTATTTGGACGGTGAAAGTGTCGTGGGTTTGACGGATGACGATGTCGCGGTGGAGTGTGAGTTGGCATCGTTGGCTGAGGTTCCGCAGTCCGATGCTGCCGTGGGGGTCGGTGTGGGAGTCGTTTTTGGGTTGGAGGGGATTGGACACGACGAGGCAGAGGTTTTTTTCGTCAGCCATTGCGGAGGCGATGGTGACGGTGAGGGGATGGTTTTTGCTCACGATGTTGTGTTGCAAGGCGTTTTCCACTAACAGTTGTATGCTGATGGGTACTATTTGGGTTGAAAAGCATGCGGGGTTGATGCGGGTTTCGACCTGGAAACTGTCGCCATAGCGTATTCGCATCATAGCTATGAAGTTGTCGGTGAAGCGCATTTCGTCGGCAAGGGGGACGAGTCGTTGCTGCTGCATGATGTAGCGGTAGGAGAGGGCCAGCTGTTGGAGGTAGTGGTGTGCGCGGTTGTCATCGTAGCCTATCAGTCCGTCGAGGGTGTTGAGGGAGTTGAAGAGGAAGTGTGGGTCGATTTGTTTTTCGAGGGCGTCGTAGCGGTTTTGGATATTTTCGGTTTGTGTGCGTTCTTCTTCGAGGAGCATTCGTTGATGGCGTGTGAGGTTGTAGAGGAGGATGGTGATGAGGATTGCTGTGAGTGCCACGAAGCCGTCTTTGATCATGCCGATGTCGATGCGGATATCAATGCCTAAGGCTGGGGTGACACAGGCACCCACCCACGATGAGAGGATGCTGAACAGAGCGGCTATGGCGAGGGTGCCGATAATGGACCAGAGGAATGTCCTATTGGGGTTTTGCCGGTTTGCCGGGGCAGCGGAAAGATTGTGGAAAAGGTGGAAGTTGTACAGGAACAGCATGCAGCAGAGCAAGAGCATGTGGACAAATGTGAAGAGGGTGTGCGATGTGGAGAACGGTGCATACTGGCTGAAACGGAGATCGTCGATATGGATGATGCCTGTCAGTATCACTCCTGTGACTAAGGAGAACAGGAGGGCGTTGCGGGGTTTGAAGGGATGCTCAATGCGCAGAGGTGGAAAATGGGGCAATCGTTGGTTTGGGGACATGGCATATTTTGAGTTTGTTAATCTGATTAGCATGTTGACACATTTACACATTCATAATGTTGATTCGTCAATCTAACGTTGAACGAGTTGTTTTATTGTTCATGTCCAAAAACCCATTCAGGCGACACCTATTTTGAACCGTTTGGCTGCGCGGAGGCAGAGGCAGCTGGTGGCGAAATAGAGCGCGGTCTGCAGCCAGAGCATCAGGTATTCGAATTTCACTTCCGCAAGGGTCGCCCCCATGGTGTTGATACGGATGAATCCCTGTATGCCGTGGGTAGAGGGGAAAAGGTATGAGAACAGACGCCAGAATGATGGCATGTTGCATGAAGGCCAGATGGCTCCCGAAAGGAAGAGGAGTACCACGCTGAAGAATATACAGGTGATAATCCCCGTGTCGCGTTCGCGTACAAAACTGCAAACCGTCATGCAGAAGAAAACCGTGGCAAGCATGAAGGGGAGCAGGAAAACACAAAGGTCGCCGATGCGCCCGATATGGGGCAGGCCGAACCCCCGTGGCATAAGCACAAGGTCGACAGCCACAATGGGGAGGTAAAGCGCAAGGTATGCTAAGGCACGTCCCACCACTACGCGTGTGCGCCCTTCGAGACGCAGGTGCGGCGGGATAACGCGTAAAGTGCGGCGGTCTTCACGCGCGGTGCCGAAAAGAATTCCTATGCCGAGGAAAAGCGTTTGGTGAACCACAAGCACCAGCAGGGCGGGCACAAGGAAACTGGTGAACCCGCCGGCCGGCGAGTAAAGCTTCACATCGTCGAAAGGAATGGGTTGTACCAGTTCGTCGGCACCTTCGCCAGTAATGCCTGCAAGTCCATAGCGTTCCACCTCCACTTGCTGCATCTCGTCGAGGAGTACGGCACTGGTGCCCGACAAAACGCTGCGGTAATAGAGAAAACTGCTCATGTCGCAAAAGAGGCACACACGCGCTGTCTCCCCATGAGCGAGGCGGTAGTCATAGTCGTGCGGGAACAGAACAATGCCGTGGATGCGCCGCTGCTGCATCAAATGCTTGGCCTCGGCCATATTGCAACAATGATAGTCCACCCTCATTTCCGGTGTGGCATCAAGCTTGTGGATAAAACGGTGCGAAGCCTCGCTGCGCGACTCGTCAACCACTGCTACAGGCAGGTGGCGCACCAGCTCGTTCCGGTAAATGGCACCGAAAATAAGCGGGTAGAGAAGAGTGGCGATGAAAAAAATAAGAATCACACCTTTGTCGTGCAACACCCGTTGCACCTCGATGACAAACACATCCCAAATGTCTTTCAGTAGTCTCATATTCTCTGGATTCGTTAATCAATTGAACATTCACTCTTCACCATAAGTACAAAGTAGACGGCATCCGACCAAACCGGTAATCAGGAAGAGCAGCAATGCGCAGACCTGCACCCAGCACAACCCCATCCCGCAACCGAAAAGCGAAATCCGCGACACGGCCATATAATAATGACGCAAAGGGAACAACTGGGCAAGAGCCTGCAGAGCCCCAGGCATATTGTCCACAGGGTATGAGAACCCCGACATTGTGAACGCCAGCGTGCCGTAGATGGCGGCAAAGCAAGTGGAAAGATGGGCGTCAGGAATAATGCCCGACAGGAAAACACCTGTGGCCTGCATGGCCGTGACAAGCAGCAGAGTGAGCAATGCAACCAGCAGGAAACTGCCATGTAGCTCGAAACGGCACCAGCCGAACAACACCACATTGCCCAGTATCCCCATCGTTGTAAACCACAGCGTATATGGCGCAAGCTTGCCCAGTAGAGCCGGCAACGCATCCTCCCCGAGCCACTCGCGCAGCGTACCCGCCTTGCGTTCCCTGCCAACCATATAAACCGTCAACAGCAGCACACTCAACCCCAGCATGCCTGGCAGCATCGTTGTCAGTACATACGGCTGGTAATTAGCCGTGGGATTGCTGATCAGGTGGGAGTCCAATTCAATAGGCTGGATAAGACCCATAATCTGCTTTTCGTCATAGCCTTTCTTTCGCAATACCTCGCGTTGCACCGCACCCGAGGCCAGTTTGCTAATAGTGGCGAGCGACCGATAGCTCAGTGCGCCGCTCAACAAATAGGCGTTATTGCTGTACAGAGCCAGATGCGGACGGGTAAACGACAGAACATCGTTATAGGTACCCTTCGGAATCTCAAGAAAAGCATAAATTTCCTGCCGCTGCATGGCCAGCCGTGCAGCCGTGTGGCTGTTGTACACTGCCACAACACGCACTCCTTGCATCGCGTTGATCTCATGGCAGAGCCGGCGGGAAAGATAGCTGCCGTCGCGGTCCACGATTGCAATAGGTAGCCGTTGGGGCTGCCCTTCGGCCATGAGGGTGAGGAAGAAAATATAGCAGAAGACTATCCCCAGCGTGGTCAACAGCAAATAGCGTGCTTGACCCTGCCAAAGCAGACGTTTTATCTCCCGCCTCAATGCCGAAACAAAAACACCCTTGCCCATCTCAATTCGTTGTTTGTAATTCGTTAATCTGTCTATTCATTGGTCTGTTGATATGATGCGAGCCGTTGAATTCATCGACATTGATGTTAACATATTTACGCATCCCTTAGCACAATGGCTGTCATTCCGGGACGGGCATTCGGTATCGGCTCCGTCGGCACCAGTTTCAAGTCAAAGCTCTTCACATCATATTGTCCGTTGATTTTGGTGGCACGCCAGACGGCATACGAGGCCATGGCTTTCAGGTAGGTGACTTTTGCCCGGTAGGTCTGTTCGCCAAGAGCGGGAATCTGGATATCCACTTCTTTTCCTACAGTCAAATTCCCCAGTAAATCCTCACGCACACTCACCGAAATCCATGTATTGCTCATGTCAAGGATGGACATGACTGGCGAACCCGTGCCGATAAGGTCGCTCCGTTTGGCATAGATTTCAGCCACCTCACCGTCGCATGGAGCCAACAGGTAACGGTCGTGTACATAAGATGCTACCTCCGACACGGCACCTTCGGCCTGCTGTACCAAAGCTGCTGCCGCAGATTTGTCCTCGCTCTGGGCTCCTTCGCGGGCCATTTCGTATTGCAACTTGGCGGCGTTGGCTGTGGCCACTGCAGCGCGATATTGGGCTTCGGCTTCGTCGCGCTTTTGGGCGGAAACCACTTTTTTGTCATATAGTGTCTGCACACGGTCATACGACTTCTTGGCAATGTCGACACCCACTTCGGCTTTCTGCCACATCTCATAGGCCGAGGCGACCTGCTGTTGGCGGGCACCGTTCTTGGCTTTGGTGCTTTGTGCGTCGGCAGCAGCGCGTGCGGCGCGCGCCTGCTGCATCTTCGCGTCCACTTCGGGGCTGCTGATATACGCCAGCGTGTCGCCTTCGTGCACATGCTGTCCCTCCTCCACGTAGAGGAGGCTCAGGCGTCCGGGTACCTTGTTGGAGACACGGTACTCGTCGGCACACACCTCTCCGGTAATCATTTCAGGTTCGGGTTGGATGGCGAAGATACCTATTACGGCAACAATGACCACTACGGCAATGACCGTACCTATTCCCATCCATAGGCTTTTCTGTTCTTTATTCATAATTTTGAATTCGTTAATTCGTTAGTGTGCTAATCCGTTAATCCGATTCACGCATTGACACATTAACACGTTTACACATTCATTTATTTTTAATTCTCAACACTCTTTCCCATGGCTTGCATCAGGTAGAGATGGTCAAGACGAAGCTCGATTTCGGCATCAAGCACTTCGCTTTTGGCTTTCATCCATGCAGTCTGGGCGGCCATAAGGTCGGTAGAACTAATCACCCCTGCATCGAACGACTCGTCGGCAAGGCGAAGGTTCTCTTCGGCATTCTCCAGGTCGCTCTTGGCCTGCTGCAGTTTCACATTGGCAACGCGCAACTCGTGGTTTAGTTTGTTGACTTCGAGGCGTACCAAATTGCGAGCCTCCTCCATTTGGCAGGCGGCTTCGGTGCGTTTGTGTTTGGCGGCTTTGACGGCAAGGATGTCGCCAGGATGGCACAAGGGGATATTGACCACCACACCAGCAGTGAACATGCCACCGAAATTCTTTTGGAATCCGTTGTACATGTTGGGGTTGCTCACCACGTATGATCCGGTCACGGCCACGTTGGGCAACAGACCGGCACGGGCAATGTGTACTCCTTGGTTGGCAATCGCTTCGGCATCGCGGAGCATTCGGATATCGTTTCTGCGGTTGCAGATGGTGTCGAGGAGAATGTTGTCCACGGGCAAGTATAATCGTTCGGTAGTGTCTTCGACAAAGGTGTAGTTGCTGTCCGGGTTAAGCCCGCATATCTGGCAGAGAGCCAGTCGGGCCAACTCCACACCGCAGTCGGCCTTGGTCAAGTTCATGCGGGCTTCGTTGAGCTTGACACGCACCTTGGTCACATCGCCACGGGTGGCCACATCTGCCTCAAGCATAGCCTCAACATCGCTGTTGAGGGTCTCGAGCAGATTGTAATATTGTTTGGCCAGCTGCTGTTTGTGGAGGATGGAATTATACTGCCAGTAGGCAGCGTCGACGGCAATAATCAGGCCGTCGTACACCTTGTCGCCCACAGCTTGCTGCAGGTCGCGATTGTATTGCGCAGTTTTATAGAGTGCGGCGAGACGCCCTCCGAGGAAAACGGGCTGGCTGACGGTGACGCTTCCGGCAATGATATTGCGAAGGTCGAGGTCCATGGCGTCGGTCACCTGTCGCCCCATGTTGTTGAGGTTTTCTTCAATGCGCATGCCACCGAGGTTGTGTACTATGCGTGTGGCCAGTTCGGGGTCGGTGATGCCTATGTTGGTCAAGAAGTCGCTTAGGGTGGCGGCAATGTCGCCCTCCACAGTGGTGCCGATGTGGTTGACATCGTATGCCTGCTGGTCGCTGAGGAGTTTGACACTTTTTTGGTTCCAGATGTAGGTGCCGTTGGCGTCCACTTTGGGAAGGAATTGGCAGAAGGCCATTTTTTCCAGAGCTTCGGCTGTGGCGATGCGCTCTTGGGCGGCTTTGAGTGTTGGATTGCTTTGAGTGGCCAGATAGCGGCATTGCGACAGGCTGAATGAGCGTTCGGGCTGTTGGGCTGCGACGGTGAGTGCAAGCAGCAAGGATAAAATGGCGGTCAGTGTTTTTCGTATCATATTTTGAGTGATTTTGATTCTGCAAAAGTACCACCTTTCTGCCACATGGAGAAGGCTCCGTGGTCTGAAACGGCAAAAAAGAGTCCCGAATTGCTCTTTTCTTGGATTGAAAATGAAAATTGCGAAATGTCTTGAATATGTTAATTCGTTAATCTGTTAATTCGTGAATCGGATTTGCTCATTTAATAACCGTTTTATTCTGTTTCCCGTCTTGATGACCAATAAGGGTACGGCCGCTCCGCCTTCGCTTCTTTGTCCTCAGTTCTTCCTTCGTTCTCCCATTGAGGAAGGAGAAATGAGGAAGAACTGAGGTCGAGCGGTGGATGAAAAAGCGAGCCAAAGACAATGCGAAAGGGTCTTGGGCGCAGGTTGGGGAAGATTCGTGGAGGTGGGTGTGCGTTGAAAAGGGATGACAGAAACGGTGGAACCGTTTTTGTTGTGCCCCGACAACGGAAAACCGGAGTAACCAAAGGGGACTTCTATGAATCACCTCAAAGAGGTGAGACTAAATAATACGGTACAAGCCGAAGGCGCAGTGCCAGGACATTCAGACATAAGGAAACTGCGTCCCGAAGTGCCGAGACATGTATACAGAATTTATAGGATTCGCCATAAACCATTTCGGTGTATGCAGGTCGATGTGATATGTGTCGGGGCAATAACTGGATAATGCCTGATGACCGATTGGGGTTGAATGGTCAAATGCCTTTGTGCAACTGGGGCACGGACGTTTTTGTCCCGGGATTGAGGGGCCTTTTGAATTGGTTTTGTCCGTTAATGGTTTTAACCGTTGATACGATGCTGGTCGTTAAATATATCAACATTGCATATGTCAACATATCATCATTCAAAAAAAAACCGTATCTTTGCAAACTGAATTGAAAAACGGTATTGGCTTATGACTAAGTTTATCGGAGCTCATGTGAGCGCGTCGGGCGGCGTAGGGAACGCGGTCCTGAATGCCGAGGCCATCGGGGCTACGGCTTTTGCCTTGTTTACGCGCAACCAGCGCAGTTGGGTGAGCAAGCCTTTGGAGCAGGGGGATGTGAATGGTTTCAAGTCGCTGATGAGGGAGCGTGGTTTTGACGCCCGTTATGTGTTGCCGCACGACAGCTATTTGATTAATCTCGGCTCGCCGGACGAAGAGACGCTGGCCAAGAGCCGGGCTGCTTTTCTCGACGAGATGCAGCGGGCGCAGCAGTTAGGACTGACGATGCTGAATTTCCATCCGGGCAGCCATTTGAACCGGATGGGTGAGGGGGAGTGTCTTGACCAGATTGCCCGCGAGATTAACCTTGCCCTCGACCGGACAGAGGGAGTGACGGCGGTGATTGAGAACACGGCGGGACAAGGAACGAATCTTGGCTGGCGTTTCGAGCACATTGCCCGTATTATCGAGGGTGTGGACGACAAGAGCCGTGTGGGTGTGTGCATCGACACGTGCCATACGTTGGCGGCGGGTTATGACATCGGCACGGAGATGGGCTATCAGTTCACGATGGAGGAGTTTGACCGTGTGGTGGGTTTGAAGTATCTCCGCGCGGTGCATCTGAACGACAGCAAGAAGGGAGTGGGCAGCCATGTGGACCGGCATGAGAGCCTCGGCCTTGGGTTGATGGGAAGGGATTTCTTTGTCCGCTTTATGAACGACCCGCGTTTCGACGATATGCCTATTATCCTCGAAACTCCCGACCCGGCACGCTGGGCTGAGGAGATCAAATGGCTTTTCCAACTAAAAGGAGAAAACTAAAAAACGATATGGCCGCTCAGGGAGAGCTGATAACTAAAAACTTAAAACATAAAACTAAAACGGGTATTGCCTTTTTAGTTTTTACCTGTTGTTTTTTAGTTTTACGGGCTCAGCCCACGACTGTCCACGACTATGAGTTTACCACAGGGGTGGACTCGTCGCTGTGGGTGGACATGACGGTGTCGACCCCATGGGTGCCGTTGATTGTATGCAGGTATCAGTTGCCTTTCTCATTCTTTTTCTACGACAGGGACTATACGGCGGTAGATATGTATCGTGACGGCTCATTGAGCTTTCCTCCTTCATGGGACAATGCCCCATACAATTACTTTCCCAATCAGTTGGGGCAGGTCGGGGTGCATGCTACCGGCATATTCGGATATCGAAACGATTATACGAACGACTATATGAGCAACCCTGGTTTTGTGTATATGCGAAGTTTGGAGTATGGCAGCGAGGGTCACCGTGTGGTAGTTATCCAAATGGGGAGTTTTCTGAATCACGATGTCGTGAACAATTTTCAGATACATCTGCATGAGGAGGACTATTCGATAACGATAGTGTATGGCGAAAGGGCATTTGCGGGCAGCACGCCAGTGGGAATCGGACTGCTGTTTGGAGCCAACCTTGCTGCTATTGTCAACCAAAACAGCCACACGGTGTCGACTCAGGCCACGGGGACACCACCCACCTCATGGCCGGGGCAATATCGTTATTATCGTTTTGTGCCGAGTGATTCGATATGTCCCATACCGAGAGATTTTTCGGCAGAGCTTGTATGGGAGAGTGAGAACGACGACATCCGGCTGACATGGAGTGATTGTTCTGTGATTGACAGTTTCAGGGTGGAGTACGGTCCCACGGGTTTTGCCGAGGGGAGCGGCACCAGTATGATGGTGCATGGAACGCAAGTGGTGATACATGATTTGCACACTGCGGAGGAAATAGAGGTAAGGGTGTATGCACAATGCGCTCATGGCGAAAGCGGCTATGCCAGCGATACAATTATCCCTTGTCCCACACCTGCGGGTCTTGTAATGTCTAACGTCAATTTGACAAGTGACGATCTAATTCTTAAGTGGGATAGTCTTCCCCGTTATCATAGCTACAGGGTGGAATACGGACCGCCCGGATTTGCCGAGGGAACAGGAACCACGCTGACTTCGAATACCGCGTCGGTATTGCTGCCGACACTGTCTCCAGATGAAGATTTCGAGGCGAGGTTATATGCACAATGCACTTATGGCGAGAGCGACTATATCAGCCTCTTGTTCCACGTCCCTTGTCCCTTGTCTGACAATAACAAGATACATTATGCCAGCCTCCATTGTGATGGTGTAAAGTGTTGTACGGGAACGTTCCATAACCCTGCCGATGTCAGTTCGCCGGCAAATATTCTTGACTTCGGCAGTGATTCGTCAGCATCGAGACACACTGTACACAGCGACACTTCGGAGCGTGACCCGCGTACGGGCAATAGGCTGCGTACTGTGCCTGAGGGGTTCTGCTCTTCGGTCCGGTTGGGCAACTGGCTGGGTGGCGGGGAGCAGGAGTCTATTTTCTATACCATTGATGTGGATACCAACGAATTTGACTTGCTCATTCTCCGCTATGCGCTGGTGGAGGAACAGCCCTATCACGCCCCGTTGGATCAGCCTCATTTCGACCTTGACATCACTACGCCCGCAGGTGTCAGCATCAGTCCCTGCTATCATGGCAATTTCGTTTCGGGCGACTTGTCGGGCTGGAACAGAGTGCCGGGTCTCGTTGAGGTTCTTTGGCGGGATTGGGATGCTGTGGGGGTAGATCTTTCCCCCTTGCATGGACAGACTATTGTCGTCGCTCTTTCAAACTATGACTGTGCTTACACGGCTCATTACGGCTATGCCTATTTTACATTGCAGACTGGTACAAAGCGCATCCTTGCCGAGAGCTGTGGCAATGAGATTGTGAACACGTTCCGCGCTCCACAAGGATTCTCCTATCGTTGGTATTCGGCATCTGACACGGCCACGACGCTTTCGACTGCCGACACGCTTCATGTCTCTACAGCAGGTGACTACGGTTGTCAGGTCTCATATCGTCTTTCTGAGCAGGTGTGCGGTTTTAGCCTCTCTACTTATGCCGGCGGGCGTTATCCGGTGGCAGCGTTCGCTTTGCAGCTGCTCGACTCGTGCGGTGCTCTGTGCCGCTTTGCTAACCAAAGTGTTATTTCGCGTGATAGTGCGCACACTCAATTGACCGATTTCCCGTGTGAGGAGTATTTGTGGTGTTTTGATGACGGGACAACTTCCACGGTTGCAAATCCGGTGCATGGGTTTGATGAAGGAGTACATACGGTGACCCTCTACGCCATGCTTGCGGGCGGAGCGTGTGTGGATTCGGTCAGCCAGGCGTTCTCTGTCGTTTTTCAGTATGATACTGTCGATGTCGCCATTTGTGAGGGCGATGTTTATCGGTTTTTCGGACAGGAGCTGGCCGAAGCGGGAGAATATGTGCATGCGGATGTTTGCCATCATACAACGCTTCACTTGCAGGTGAACCCTGTCTATGACACGCGGCTTTACGATTCTTATCAGCAAGGGGATGATTACTTCTTCGACGGTGTGGGTTGCTATCGTCCGGGGGTGTATGAAAGGCGGTATGTCACTGTTGATGGTTGTGACAGTACGGTAACGCTGTATCTCAGTTGTCTGGATGTAAGGGATACTGTGGTTTGCTCGTCTTCGTTGCCTGTGGAATGGGAGGGTGTGCCTTTTTACGGGGCGGGGAGTGACACGCTACGTTTTGCCTGTGCAGGGGGTACGGACAGCATTGTTGTGTTGAATCTCGGTGTTCTGCAGCAGCCGTTGCCGAGTATTGTCCCTGAGGCTTTCTGTCATGAGCCGGGTGGCTATAGTCTTGTTTTGCCCGACAGCCTTTGTTACCGATGGAGTTCGTGGCCGGAGGACACGTCTTTGCCCACAGGATGGGTGCGTGGTGGCGAAATGCCGAATCCTGTGTTGCTTTCGCCTGCGGACACGACGGTGTATGGTCTGGAGGCGGAGCGTTGCGACACGGTTCATTGTCCGTGGCGTGATACTTTTCAGCTTGCGCCTGTGCAGCCTGTGGAGGCTCGTCTTGCGGTTTTGCCGGATACGCTCGATATGGATAATCTCACGCTTACAGCGATTGACCATACATTGAGACCCCATGAGAGGCAGTGGTTTGTAGATGGGCTGCTTTCTTCTTCCACGGACAGCATGATGGTTTACTTGTCTTCCCTTTCGGAGGACAGTGTTCAGGTGATGCTTGTGGTGACGACTCCCGATTGCTTCGACACGGCTTATGCAACGGTGCCGTTGAGGATACAGATGCTTTGGTTCCCGAATGTCTTCACGCCCGACGAGCCTACCAACAATCTGTTTCGAGGCTATGGGGTAAATGTCCGTGACTACGACCTGAAGGTTTTCACCCGTTGGGGCGACTGCATTTTCCACACCACGGATATTAACCAGGGGTGGAACGGCACTTACCGC
>JAEEGH010018429.1_pt1 | contig 14769 bp, 15 predicted proteins | sample 9134181 | NCBI WGS metagenome assembly JAEEGH01 (sample SAMN16246544, study PRJNA631951) | gut metagenome | biome: gut microbiome; feature: rumen; material: DP-attached | host: Bos | place: Iran: Karaj | collected 2018-10 | reverse complement strand
TATCCGTCTTTTGAGAGCTCGTTCACTTCGCAGTGAGCTACTATCATCTTTCCTAAGGAGGCAGCCTTCCTCATGGCTTGCTTCATGAGTTCGTCCGACTGGACTCCGTGTCCGTCATCGGAGAACGCTATCACGTGATCGGCCATGGCTTCCATGTCGGAAAGCTCTTTTCCGTCTTCATTCACGGTTATGGCTCCGTAGGGGTGAACGTTTATGACGGCATCTTTTCTTATTATCGAGAGCTCTTCCTCAAGATGGGGGAGGCTGTCGGGAACGGGGGAGAGGTTCGGCATGGGACAAATGTCCGTATATCCGCCGTGTGCTCCGGCAAGGGTACCTGACCCGATCGTCTCCTTATATGAAAAACCCGGTTCTCTTAGATGAACGTGAACATCTAACAAACCGGGTAAAATGACGTATCCGTCACAGTCGATTATCTTTATATCCTCGGAAAGCGGTATCTCCGGGGAAATGGAAACGATCCTGTCACCGTCTATCAGTATCCCCGTAGAGGTGAGCTCCTTTCCCAGATATGCTTTTCCGTTCTGAAGTAAGTATTTCATGTCTTCTCCTGAAAATTTTATCCATCAAATGATAGCAAGAGAGGGGGTGTCTGTCAACCGAAAAAGACTCGATTTTCAGCGAAAAAATGAGAGAGTTTCGACCTTTTTCCGCATGAAAAAATGGAGAGATTCTCCTCTTTTTTCATATGCCGGGAAATACGTCCACCTTTATCTCATCATTCTCATCTGCTGCCTGTTTCAGTACTCTCAGGAAGGTCTCGCCCTTCTCAAGGTTCTTCTTCAGGTATTCAGCATTCGTGACGGTTATCTCCGTTTCTTCGAACAGATCGGTGAGACAGTCATACAACGCATCAAGGTTGTTCCCATAATATGACGGGAAGCCGAGTGCGACTGAGACCAGCCTGTGCAGGGAGGCCATATCGTTTATATGTTTTCCGTCTATCCAGACTCTTTTCATTGTCCACCTCCGTACAGAAGGACGAAAGACTCATAATGGTCCTCGGTGTAGTAAATGTATCCGTCATCCGAGAATATGATCCTCTTGGAGCCTCTCTTCTTCTTGCCCAGGGTATCGATGTCGCATTCGTAGTACGTCTTCCCCTTGGGCAGTATTCCCTCGTTGTTCATGAACCTGTCTCCGCCTATGACATGGCCTGGGGCATATTTCTCCAGGGAACCGCCCCTCCAGCCAAGCTTCTTGGCTTCTTTCTTGGTGATGAAATTATCCGGAAGCCTGCCATATATGTGCAGATAAAGGGCGACCTCTTCCTTGGAATAGTAATATCCGTCCTCTTCAAGCTCGGGTTCATCCGGGACAGGTTCAGAGGATGGTCCGACATCAGAGGATACAGGTCCGGACGGCTCAGGTTCCGGGGAAACCGGAAGACTGCTCATTTCTTCTGAACCACCAGGCTCTATCACAGGAAGACTTTCTACCGGCAGGGAAGAAACCTTCTCCGAAGAGACCGAAGACGATGCTATCGGGATATCATTGTCCTTCTTCTTTTTGCAGGCCATCAGCGAGAAGATGAGGGCCACGGCCAGAGCCAGAGCTAAAAGCCTTTTTCTCATTGTTCGTTCCTTTCATCTGAGGGTGCGTTAACGCTTGCTCAAGACTGATTATATTATATATGGAAGAATGACTGCAAGGGCGGGGGACTTGACAGAAAGTGTATGATAAGGAAGGATGTAAATTGAGTTTGACATCCTTTCCTAATATAATATATACGGATATAAATGGGATTTTTTATAAGGAGTTTACATATGACCAAGATCGATATTTTTTCAGGATTTCTCGGAGCAGGAAAGACCACACTGATCAAGAAGCTCATCACTGAAGTATATGCGGGTGAAAAACTCGTGCTGATAGAGAATGAGTTCGGTGACGTGGGAGTTGACGGAGCATTCCTTCAGGATGCAGGAATAGAGATCACCGAGATGAGCTCAGGGTGCATCTGCTGCAGTCTCGTCGGAGATTTCGGGATAGCCCTTGAAAAGGTCATATCCGAGTTCCATCCGGACAGGATACTCATAGAGCCATCCGGAGTCGGAAAACTGAGCGATGTCATCCTTGCAGTACAGAGGCTCGGAGATGAGGAGATATTCCTGAACAGTTTCACCACCGTAGTCGACGCCAAGAAGGCAAAGATGTATATGAAGAACTTCGGCGAGTTCTTCAACAATCAGGTCGAGTTCGCAAACAGCATAATCCTCAGCAGGACTGCCGATATGAGCGAAAACAAGATCCAGGAGGTCATCGATCTTCTGAGGACCCATAATACGGACGCTACCATAATCACCACACCATGGGATGAACTGGACGGAAAGCTTATACTCGAGGCAATGGAGCACAAGAACACTCTTGAAGCCGAACTTCAGAGACTTGCTGAAGAAGTGGAAAAAGAGGCTGAAGAGCATGAGAAGCTCCACCATCACGATCACGATGAAGAAGAGCATGAGCATCATCACGATCACGATGAAGAAGAGCATCATCACCATCACGATCACGATGAAGAAGAGCACGAGCATCATCATCACGACCATGATGAGGAAGAGCACGAGCATCATCATCACGACCACGATGAGGAAGAACACGAGCATCATCATCACGACCACGATGAGGAAGAACATGAGCATCATCACCATCATCATGATCATGAAGGACATCATCACCATCATCACGGACATGATGCCGATGAGATATTTGAGAGCTGGGGAGTAGAGACTGCAAAGAAGTTCTCAAGGGAGACCATAGAGAACGCCCTCAAAGCTCTGGATAATGCAGAAGAATACGGCATAGTGCTCCGTGCTAAAGGAGCTGTTGCTTCAGAGGATGGAAAGTGGATATTCTTCGACTATGTACCTGAAGAGAGCAACATAAGGGACGGAAATCCGGACGTCATAGGAAGACTGTGCGTCATAGGTTCCGAGCTCAAAGAGGATAATCTGAAGAAGCTTTTCAATATGGACTGATAAGGATATGAGAGAATTACCTATATATCTCTTTACCGGTTTCCTTGAATCCGGAAAGACGAAATTCATACAGGAGACACTGGAAGACGAGGGGTTCAATGACGGAGACTCCATTCTTGTGGTCGTCCTCGAGGAAGGGATAGAGGAATATGACGAGTCCCGTTTCCCGAAGAAGTCAAATGTCCACATAGAGATATTCGACGATCCGGAAGATGTGACTCCGCAGAAACTTCTGGATCTTCAGAAGCGCTATGACGTTGACAGAGTCATGCTTGAGACCAACGGCATGATGCTGTTCAACGATCTCTATGAGAAACTGCCTGACACATGGGTGGTATATCAGGAGATGATGTTCGTGGATTCTACAACGTTCATCAATTACAATACCAACATGAGAGCTTTGGTAGTGGACAAGCTCCAGGGAGCAGAACTGGTCATATTCAACAGGTATGATGACTCCATTGACAAGATGACTCTCCATAAGATAGTGAGAGGAGTAAACCGCAGGAGCATAATCGCCTATGAGAAGACTGACGGTTCGGTGGAAAGGGACGAGATAGAGGATCCGCTGCCCTATGACATCGAGGCTCCAGTCGTAGAGATACAGGATGAGGACTACGCCATCTTCTTCAGGGATCTCAGTGAAGAGACCACGAAGTATTCCGGAAAGACGGTGAAGTATAAGGGACAGGTTGCCTTCGCAAGGAACCAGCCCAAGGGGACCTTCTATTTCGGAAGAAGAGTAATGACCTGCTGTGTCGAGGACATTCAGTACATGCCGATAATGGGAAGATGGAAGAATGCATCGAACCTCAGGGACAAGCAGTGGCTCACCGTGACGGGAAAGATCGAACTGGAGTACAACCAGAAGACGGGGCAGAAGATCCCGACATTAAAGGTCACGCAGCTCGTACCTGCAGAGGTACCGAACCAGGAAGTCGCAACGTTCTATTAATATAAGGAGAAAAGAAATGAGAGTCGTTTATACAGATAAAGCACCGGCCGCAATCGGACCGTATTCACAGGCCATGATCACGGGAGGACTGCTTTTCACATCGGGACAGATAGGGATAGATCCCGCTACCGGAGAAGTAGTGGAGGGAGGAATCGAGGAGCAGGCAGAACAGGTCATCAAGAACCTGGAGGCAGTGCTGAAAGAAGCCGGAACTGACTTTACGAAGGTCGTCAAGACCACATGTTTCCTTCAGGACATGGGAGATTTTGCGGCATTCAACGCGGTTTATGCAAAGTATTTCGTGAACAAGCCTGCAAGATCCTGTGTTGCAGTGAAGACACTTCCGAAGAATCTGCTCGTTGAGATAGAAGTAATAGCAGAACTCTGATAATCAGATGAGTAAAAAAGCCATCCCTCGCGGATGGCTTTTTCTTGTTGTAATACGAAAACCACGCGATAGTCGCGTGGTTGAAGAGAGCTTAAGCGGTGAGTAAACAAGACCTCCTAATGTGCTAAACTGAAAAAAGCCTGCCAGCTAAGAACAGTAAAGCAAATAGGAGGAAAAATGAGTACAAATAAAGATAGTACAAACAGTTTAGCACATACATAATGGACGTGTAAGTATCATATCGTGTTTGCCCCTAAATATAGAAGGAAGGTGTTCTATGAAGAGAAAAGGGAGGCGATACGGGAGATACTAAGGGAGCTGTGTAAATGGAAAGGAGTAGAGATCATCGAAGGAGAAGTATGTCCGGACCATATACACATTTTGGTGAGCATACCGCCAAAGATAAGTGTGTCAGGATTCATGGGATATCTGAAAGGAAAGAGCAGTCTGATGATATTCCAGAGATTCGGGAACATGAAATTCGCATACAGGAACAGAGAGTTCTGGTGCAAAGGATATTACGTAGACACAGTAGGAAAGAATACAAAGGCAATAAAAGAATACATAGCAAACCAGCTGAAACGGGACAAAGAGGAAGATCAGCTAAGTCTGTTCGACCCAAGAGACCCGTTCGCGGGTAGCAAATAAAAGGTGCACGGCTGGCAGGCCAATAAAAAGCACATTTATGTGCAGCCAGTAGAGAAGGGCTATGCCCGAAAAATCAAAACCACCCGCTAAGCGGGTGGATGATTATTTGTATATTGTGAGCCTTTAATGTTACTGTGACATTTCAGGGCTATTGATAATTTACAGACGGATCATCTGTCATTCAAAGGGAAATCATTGCTCCAGGCGCTTCTCATAATCATCCAGCTGCTTCTGATTCTTCAGGATCACCGTCTTATCGGGGTATTTATCCCTAACAGCTCTGAATCGTTCTCTTATGGCCTTCCTGCGGCCGAAGAACAATATCCAGAGTATGAAGTTCAGATCCATCTTCTCATTGCATCCTTCAGCCATATCAGGACGGGAACTGCCTTTATATTTCCTGTATCTCCTGTATGCTCTTGCAAGACAGGTGAGCCTCGGGAACAGGAGCATCACTATCTCATCTGATTCTTCAAGCTTCCTTTCAAAGGACAGCTTGCTGTATGTCCCGTCTATCACCCAGCTGTCGTGACTGTCGAGGAAATCCTCCACGATCTTCCTTTGTTCATCGAGATCCCGCCTCTTCCATTCGGGAAGATAGAGGACAGTATCGAGATAGAGGATATCTGTCCCGTAGTGTTCTGCAAGTTTCCTTGCCAGAGTGGATTTTCCGGATCCGCTATAACCTATGACAGAGATTTTCAAGCCGCAGTTCTCCTTTCCTGATCTTACTTCAGACTCAAAATCATCTTCTGGATATCCTTGTCCTCAAAGGAAAGATCTATTATCTTTCCCTCAAGTGTGACGGAGATGAGTATTATAAAGGTGTTATTGCCCTTGTCATATGAGATGTATTGGTATACGAAGCCGAGATAGTCGGCCCTCTGTATCACATATTCCGTATCTTTTATCTTCACGATTCCGTCCGATCTGTAATGATGGATCGTGTCCTCCTGTTTCACATAACCCTTATCATGCCTCTCTATTATCATAAGGGGATAATATGCGGAGATCCCTTCACCGAGAGGATAAGCGCTTCTTTTCTCGAGTTTCAGTATCTCTCCGCCATACAGATCTTCAGCTGACCTGTTCTCTTTCGGAAACCAGCCCTCAGCCAGTCTGATGCTGAAAGTACCGGTGTCGTATCTGGCTGCTTTAGAACATCCTGAAAGGATGATCAGGATCACAGCTGCAACAAGGACTATCCTTGAGCTCTTTCTCATACAAAATAACCTCCCTAATCGATTCTCAACTACATTATAACATGCACTCGCATTCAGTCTGTGAAGAGGGAATGGAGCATGAAATGAGTTGTTAGAAACGGATTTCGAAAATATAATTAACCTAAGGAAAAAGTGTTATCATTCCCTTCAGGTAAGAAAGGAACGGAATATGAAAAGAAGACATATAAGGACAGTTATCCTGGCGGTCCTGGTTCTCATGATATCAGGATCGTTCCTGCTTACTTCGTGCAGGAAGAGATACAAGGTGGATTACTGCGGAAGAAAGGCAAGCTTCAAACATGCAAGGAACAGCTATCCCGCAGGAGCTAATGTCAGGCTCGTTTACTATATGATAGCTACTGACACGGATTACTATTTCTATCTTGACGATGAGCCCTTGAACTACAGGCTCGAATCCGAGGGGATAATAATAGAGTTTACTATGCCTGACCACGATGTGACGCTTTCGATAGATCATAAGAATTCCATGGATGTTGTTTATCATAAGGTAGATTATTGTAATCAGCAGTCCTGGTATGAGAATGCAGAAGATCAGTACACTGCGGGAGATAAGGTCACACTTCTGATGGATCGGGGGACTGATACATCCTATCAGTTCTACCTTGACGGAGAATGGATAGAAGCTAGTGTTACGGATGATGAAAGGTATTTAGTGATTGAGTTCATAATGCCGGATAAAGATGTGAAACTGTTTTGTGAAGTGGAGTCTTTATCACCTCCTGGACCATAGATCTATTTTGAAACACTTTTTTTAAGGAAGAGAGTTATGTATAAGTATAATAAGAATGAATGAGGGAGGTATCAACATGACAAGACTTGATCTTACGGAGTATGAGGTGATAGACAACCACTGCCATCCGTTCCCGGTGGGAAGGGAACCTAAGGACTTCGCAAGGAACGCATGCATAGGGCTGTATCCTGTAGAATCCGAGGATATGAGGAACACCGTCTATTATCATATGCTGATGAACGAGCTGAGACGGTACTTCGATATGAAAGACGTTTCTGACGAAGAAGTGATAGAGGTGAGAAACGCTCATGCCATAAAGGACAGGGAAGCGTACACCAAGGCCCTTTACAGGGAGGCGGGATATTCCTCGCTCCTGGTTGACTTCGGATATCCTATAGGGCAGAAATACGACAAGTCAAAGAAGCTCTCAGAGGCTGAGATCAGGGAGATGCACGATTGCTGTGAGCCCGAGATCAGGCTGTACAACATAAACAGGATAGAATGGGTCGCTAACAGACTCGTGGAGGAGATGGTACCTTTCCGTCAGTTCGAGCAGGCCTTTTATGACGGCTGTGACAGAATGGTCAAGGATGAGGGCCTCATAGCCCTGAAGTCAGTGATAGCCTACTATACCGGCCTCGAGGTCAAAGTGCTCGAAAAGGAGGACGTGAGGAAGGGATACGAGGCATATCTCAGGGATCCGACCGATCAGAAGGCTGAAAAGGTATTCAGGGACTACACTTTCCTTCTCGGATGCAATGTCGCAAGGATGCTTGATATCCCTCTGCAGATACATACGGGTCTAGGAGACAGCCCCGACTGCAATCTCTTAAAATGCAATCCGTTCCTGCTCCATGAGGCGATAAACCTGCCTCAGGTGAGGGAGACTAAACTTATGCTCATTCACGGAAGCTATCCGTATATGGAGGAGTTAGGTATGCTCCTCAACCACTACACGAACATATATGCGGACATATCCTCCTTCTGCCCGTATGCAGGAATGGCCGCTGAGGACAAGCTTCTGAAGCTGTTCGAGATGGCACCGCTCAACAAGGTCTGCTTCGGGACCGACGGATGCTGCATACCGGAGCATACATGGTTCGGTGCGATATTCATGAAGAGGGTCCTCGCAGAGGCTCTTGACAGGCTTGTCGAGAGGGGACATATATCCTATGATTTTGCGGAAAGATCAGCGAGGAACATACTCTCTGAGAACGTAAAGAGGATATACAGGCTGTAAAAAGGGCGAAAAGCACGGAAATCAACCGTTTTTAAAGAGCACAAACCCGAAAAACAACTTCCGGTAGAGAACCGTTTTTAAGGACTCAACTACAGGGGTAGTTCAAAAATGTCGTATTCAACCGACGGTCGATAGTAATGCTGCCGGGCCCGGGATATACTGATGCCAACAACAAAAGGAGGCAAACAAGATGGAAAATAAAGAAACATTGGGAAAGCGCATAGCGGAGTTAAGGAAGAGGAAGGGCATGACCCAGGAACAGCTGGGAGAGAAGGTCGGAGTATCCGCACAGGCTGTGTCCAAGTGGGAGAACGACTTAAGCTATCCCGACATAACCCTGCTGCCCGTCCTGTCAGATCTTCTTGGAGCATCAGTCGACGAGCTCATGGGAGTGAAGCCCATAGACCCGAAGGTCATAATACTTGATAAGGAAGAAAAGACCGATGAAGGAAAAGCAAAATGGAACTGGGAATGGAATGCAGGAAGATGGCCGACGATAGCAAGCTGCATAGGCCTCATTATGATATGCATGGTATTCCTTCTCCATGGCATGTTCCATTTGTTCCCATACGGTGATTTCGGTGAACTGAAGCTCAACGGATGGGGATATGTATGGCCGCTCCTCATATTCACCCTTGGACTTTCATCAATAAACAGCAGTCTTACGGTGAGCATAGTGCTCATGGCTCTTGGCGGATATGAATTCATAAGAAGAGTGATATATCCCTACGGAACACACCTTATAGGGATCCCTTGGTACGTGATACTTTTGGTCTTTGCCATAGCAGTGCTCATAAAGACGATAATAAGGAACGTAAGACCGCACGATTATTATGACAGGCACAAAAAGGGCAAGACGCCAGAGATGAAAATGTCCACAGAGAACGATTATCTTGATCTGAACATGAGTTTCGGTTCCGGTGAAGTCATATATGACAGGGAAGTGTTCACAGGAGGAACAGTGGATTCCAGTTTCGGAGATTACACGATAGACCTTACCGGAGTGAAGACGTTCACAAGCGGATGTGTGTTGGAAGTGGATGAGAGCTTCGGAAACTTGACTATATTACTGCCAAGACACGTAAAGCTCGTAAAATCATCTGAGAACAATTTTGCGGCATTTTCCGTAACGGGTGAGCCTGATCTGGATGTTGCCCAGCAGATCATAGTAAAGAGCGATGTTAGCTTCGGTTCACTGCAGGTAGTATACAGATAAGGTCTATTGACAGATGATCATGATAGTTTACATAAAGGACCGGGTGTCATGTGATGATCCCCGGTCTTTTGTTTTCTTGTGTCCAGACGGATACCCAATATCGTATAATTAAATATGGTAGGTCCTGACCGGGGGAAACATGGAAGAAAAGAAGAGAAAGGTATTGAAACGGATACTTACGGCGCTTGGGATTTTACTTATACTTGCAGGCGCATTCTTCATATATACGGGGATATATTACCATGCCGATAACGGTTTCATTGATTCATATCAGACTGAGGTAAAGCTCAGGGAAACAGAGCTTCCTTCAGGAGATATAGTGTTCGACCCGCTTGATGCCAAGATCGGCTTCATCTTCTATCCCGGAGGAAAGGTGGAGCACACCGCCTACATCCCACTCATGAGGGAGATAGCCTCCAAAGGATACCTCTGCATACTCTGCAGGATGCCTTTCAGGCTTGCGATCATGGACATTCACAGAGCCGACAACTATATCGGCGGCTACGAAGGGATAAAGACCTGGTATATCGGAGGACATTCGCTCGGAGGTGTGTCCGCTGCATTCGAGGCGGCAGACAGGGAAGGAAAGTTCAGGGGACTAGTTCTCCTTGGGGCATACTCCTCAAAGGACATCTCAAAAGAGGATATACGGGTGCTTTCTATATACGGCAGCGAGGATAAGGTCCTCAGCATGGACAAATACGGGAAGAACAGGGAAAAACTGCCTAAGTCCGTGACGGAGACAATAATAGAAGGAGGATGCCATGCCTACTTCGGAGCCTATGGGGCACAGAAGGGAGACGGTGTACCCTCTATAACGAACGAGGAGCAGATAAGACTTTCAGGAAAGATCATAACGGATTGGATCGCCGAATGAGTATATTCCGGGAAAGGATAGAGAGCGGAAGGCTGGAGCTCGAATACGTCCCCGTGGATATACGGGATCTGTTCGACGGTATCAGGGATCTCTTCTCCGGTCTTATGGAAGAAAAGGCCATCGATTTCAGGGTCTATTCAGGCCAGGTCCAGAACAGATATGTCTGGTGCGACATGAAGAACCTGAACCGTGTCCTCTTCAACATAATAAGCAATGCATACAAGTTCACTCCAGAGGGAGGGACAGTGAGTGCATCGGTTCTGGAGGCGGGATCGCCCGTAGACGGATACGGTTCATATGAGATCCGCGTTCAGGATAACGGGATAGGCATGTCAAAGGAGTTCGTTGAAAAACTCTTCACCGCATTCGAACGGGAGAGGACCTCTACCGTGAGCAGAGTGGAAGGCACGGGTCTTGGGATGACGATCGCCAAGAACATAATCGATCTCATGGGAGGTACTATAGACGTGCTAACGGCTCCCGGATCAGGCACGACGATAGTGATAAGGCTGAAGTTCAGACTCGCTGAAGAGAAGGATCTCGACAGGATCGGCACAGGAAATGCGGATGAGAAGGGCGAAGACACGAAAGATACCGATTTCTCAGGTAAGCGCATACTCCTCGTGGAGGACAACCTGATAAACATGGAGATCGCCAACATGATCCTCACCCAGTCAGGCTTCACCGTGGAGACTGCGGAGAACGGAAAGATAGCGGTTGACATGGTGTCTTCTTCAGAGCCCGGTTATTATGATGCGGTCCTCATGGACATACAGATGCCCGAGATGGACGGCTATGAGGCTACGAGGGCGATACGTTCTCTTGAAGACAGAAGACTCGCATCGATCCCGATACTTGCCATGACGGCCAATGCCTTCAAAGAGGATGAGCTGGCCGCAGAAGAGGCAGGCATGCAGGCCCACATTGCAAAGCCCATCGACGTCGGCCTTCTTCTTAGGACTCTTAAGGAAGTACTGTCAAAACAGGAGGAATGACCCTCTTATTAAATCCATATGTGAATGCTGATTTTTACGATCCGGCCGGTATTATTTGTTTAATCGGACCGGATCGTGTTATTATATCTATGCCTATGAAGAGCACACGAGAGACAAGCTCGTTGACTGTGCAGCAACCTGTGATAACAAGGTGCTAAAGCTTGACCGATGGGTAATACAATTGTCAGTGCAGTCCCCGTCATAGGCATGACGGGGATCTTTTTATGGGTAGAAAGAAGGAAACATGAAACTTTACAGTAATGAGATCGTATTCAGGGGACATCCGGACAAGGTGTGCGATCAGATATCCGCAGCCATTCTGGACGAATGTCTGAGACAGGATCCGGGCAGCAGATGCGGCATTGAGACCGCCGGCGGAAAGGGAAAGATCTTCATAACGGGAGAAGTGACGACAAAGGCCGAATTTGATGCGGTGGCCATAGCAAGAAGAGTCTTAAAAGACATAGGCTATCCCGATGATTATGAGATCACGGACAACATAGGTCTTCAGTCAAGGGACATTGCTCTCGGTACCAACGACGAGGTCGCAGGAGCAGGGGATCAAGGAATGATGTTCGGCTACGCCTGTAATGACACAGAGGAACTGCTCCCGACAGCCATGGTCATACTACAGAAACTGGCAAGAAAGTACGATGAGCTGGTACACAGCCATAAGGACTTTTTCCCGGACGGAAAGGCCCAGATAACCGGGATATATGACGATGATTTCAGGCTCATTGGGATAAAGGATTTCACGATCTCATACAACAACTCTGAAGAGAACAGGGAAGAGACTGACAGGATACTGAAGGACTACATAATCTCCCTCTGCAGGGGCTATGGAGTAGAGATAGAGAGATTCCTCATCAACCCCACGGGAAGGTTCTTCATAGGGGGCTTCGAGGGTGATGCGGGCCTTACCGGAAGAAAGATAGTGGTGGACGCCTACCAGTCCTTCTCGAACGTCGGGGGAGGCTGCATGAACGGCAAGGACCCGAGCAAGGTGGATCTTTCAGGCGCATATATTGCGAGGGTGTACGCCAAGGAGCTTCTTAAGGAATATGACCTCAAATGGTGCGAGGTCCAGATAAGCTACGCCATAGGCATGAGGAGGCCTCTTGCCATATATATCGATTCCGACAGGGGTAATCTTGAACCGTCGGAGGATATGTATAGGAGGGCGGAGCCTGCAAACATCATTTCCGCACTTGACATGAAGCACATCTGCTATGAGGAGAGGGCAAGATACGGCCATTTTTACGACTGATATACTTTTCCATGTTTATATGGAGGTCACATTCTACTGATATAATGATAAGTGAGACAAAGTTCAGTCTCACTTTTTCACAGGTGGGTATTTTATGGTGAACGGTAACTGGGATATATACGATGAGATATACGGTCCCGGGCAGGAAGAAAGGGAAGAAGCTGTTTCCGAGATCTCTGCCGAAAAGACCGAAGGCGAGAAGTTCTCTGAAGAACTGAGGGAAAGGATGTCCAGGATATACCTTTGCTTCGGCGTGGCCTTATTCATGCTTCTTGCTCCTGTTCTGTTCCTTGTCCAGGGGAATATCTTCGAACAGGGAAACGGCATATACATCGTGACTGCGATAGCCATAGCAGCGGTCGTATATCTGGTGATACGGCTCATATTTCTCATCCGTTCAGCCATTAAGGTTAACAACAGGTACTGTTCGGTACTTCTGAGCGAGGAATACCTGGAGAAAAGACAGAAAACCACGAGACACAGTTTTATTATTATTTCACTCTTTGTAATTGCCGTTCTTGTCATATTCATCTCAGCCATCAGTACCGCATCCAGGTTCTGTTATTTCGAGAAAGACTATGAAAAGGCTGTGGAGATCATAGAATACGGCGACCATTACTACGTGGCCCACAGCTTTTTATACCAGTGGAGCTCCGAACTTCGTAAGAAGAGCCCGGGTCACGGGTATCAGGAATACAGGGACTATTCCGATCTTCTGACTCTCTGTGAGATGCACGAGTCCCATTCCGATAACGATCTTAAAAGAGCGAGTGATCTGGCGCACAGCATCTGGTATGCACCCTTAGAATCTCTGTCAAATGAGACCATATCAAGGGAAAGGGAATTCATGAGGACCGTGATACTCGACTACTATGATCAGAAACAGGCGGATGAGCAGGCTGAGAAGGCACTCGACAACAGGATCAGGCGTAACAAGCCGTTCGTGGGCATGCCGGAATCGAGGATAGATGATTCCGTCTTGGGAAAGCACTCGTTTTCCAAAAGCGAGACCTACAAAACGGGAAAACAGTATTATGACACGAAATGGCATGAACTAAGGGATGAGATGAAGACCAGGACCACATATACGTGGAGAGTGAAGGAGCAGAAGATCATCTTTACCGCCGTATGCGAAGACGGGATAGTAGTAAAGGTGGAACAGACTGAAGATAAGGGAAAGAAAAATGGCTATAGACCCGGAAAGAACGATTACAGCGAATACTATGTAGACGACTTCTCGGATCCGGAGGATTTCTATGACTGGTATTCCGAGGATTTCGATTCATATGAGGATGCAGAAGATTACTACTATTCCCATGGCGGAAAATGATAGTAAAATAGATTTGATTTGAATTAATGGAGGAAAACGACCATGCCATGTACGACAGTACTTGTTGGAAAGAAAGCAACCAACGACAATTCGACCCTGATAGCCAGGACAGATGACGGATTCTTCGATGTCAAGAAGATGATAGTCGTGGAGCCGAAGGATCAGCCCAAAAAGTATAAAAGCGTGATATCTCACTGCGAAGTGGAACTCCCGAAGGATCCCATGCGCTATACTGCAAGCCCTTCCGTGGATCCGAAACACGGTATCTGGGCTGCTACGGGCATAAATGCAGCTAACGTAGGTATGACTGCTACGGAGACCATAACGTCGAACCCCAGAGTTCTTTCAGCAGACCCGCTCGTGGAACTCAAGAAACCAAAGACGAAGAAGGAAAAAGAGATACCCGGAGGAATAGGTGAAGAGGATTTCGTAGTGCTTGTGCTCCCATATATAAAGACGGCAAGGGAAGGAGTCCTAAGACTCGGATCCCTGCTCGAGAAGTACGGGACCTATGAGATGAACGGCATCGCATTCAATGATGAGAACGAGGTCTGGTGGCTCGAAACAATAGGCGGACATCACTGGATGGCAAGAAGAGTTCCGGATGATGTATGTGTCATCAATCCGAACCAGTTCGGTATGGATGCTTTCGACATAGTGGATGCATTCGGAGCAAAGAAGGAGAACCTCTGCTCTGAGGATCTCAGGGAATTCATAAAGGAAAACGACCTCGATACCAATCAGGACGGAGTATTCAATCCGAGAGACATATTCGGTTCACACTCCGATCAGGACCATATCTACAACACTCCAAGAGCATGGTTCATGGGCAGATATCTTTGCCCGTTCTCATTCACATGGGAAGGGGAGAATGCAGACTTCG
>JAEEGH010018419.1_pt1 | contig 14777 bp, 14 predicted proteins | sample 9134181 | NCBI WGS metagenome assembly JAEEGH01 (sample SAMN16246544, study PRJNA631951) | gut metagenome | biome: gut microbiome; feature: rumen; material: DP-attached | host: Bos | place: Iran: Karaj | collected 2018-10 | reverse complement strand
TGCTTACCTGTTCTGCGGAACTCGCGGAACAGGTAAGACTTCTGTTGCGAAAATTTTGGCGAAGGCAGTCAACTGCGAGAACCCGGTGGACGGAAGCCCCTGCGGTGAATGCGACATGTGCAAAGAGATTGCCGCCGGCAACAGCATGAATGTCATCGAGATCGATGCGGCATCCAACAACGGCGTTGATAATGTCCGGGAGATCATTGATGAGGTCTCCTATTCCCCCACCAAAGGAAAGAGAAAAGTCTATATCATCGATGAGGTGCACATGCTCTCCACCGGTGCTTTTAATGCGCTGCTCAAGACTCTTGAGGAGCCGCCTTCCTATGTGATGTTTATACTGGCAACCACAGAGGTTCACAAGATTCCCATAACCATCCTCTCCAGATGCCAGAGATATGATTTTCACAGGATCACCATAGACACCATCGAGGACAGGCTCAGGCAGGTCGTGGATGCGGAGGGTATAAACGTTGAGGAGAGGGCTCTTAGGTATATCGCCAAGACAGCAGACGGGTCAATGCGTGATTCCTTAAGCCTTCTGGATCAGTGCATAGCCTTTAACTACGGTGAGGAACTCACATACGACAAGGTTCTTGGAGTTCTCGGAGCTGTGGATACAGAGGTGTTCAAAAAACTTTTTGACGCCATATATGGCAGAAATGCCAACGATGCCCTGAAGATACTCTCTGAAGTTGTGATACAGGGCAGGGAACTCACGCAGTTTGTGAACGATTTTGTCTGGTATCTGAGAAACCTGATGCTGGTTCAGGCATCTGATCAGATGGAAGACGTGGTGGATATTTCCACCGACAATCTAAGGTCCCTCAAGGAGCAGGCCGAGGGCGCTGATACGGATACGATCCTGCGGTTCATAAGGATCTTTTCCGAGCTGTCTTCAGATATAAGGTATGCGACCCAGAAGAGGATACTGATAGAGATCACTCTCATCAGACTATGCAAGCCCCAGATGGATGAAGGCCATGAGTCCTTTGAGGACAGGATCCGGGCTCTTGAAGCACAGAATGAAAAGAATATCAGGTTCATGGGGGCAATACAGAGCGGCGCGGTTTCTATAGCACCTTCAGCCGGCGCAGCGCCTTCGGTTAGTGTCCCGGCGCAAAACAAGGTCCTTGACAGGGCTGTGCCGGATGATATCAAGAGGCTTGTGAGCGACTGGTCCAAGGCCCTTGCCAGGATGGATAACCCCATGAAGATATATATGCAGAAGGCGCGGCTGAGCCTTGGCAATGATGACAAGCTGCAGCTGGTCTTCGACAGCAAACAGCTGGCAGATAAGTACGCAAGCGGCCGTTCCGCTGAAGAGTTCCAGGACTTTATTGACGGACTCATGGGCAAACATGTGGAGTACGAAACCAGATTTTTACCTCCACAGCAGGTTTACGAAGAAAATTATGTCGATCTGCAGTCCATAAATTTTGATATAGTAACAGAAGATGAAAGCGAGGAAGAATAATGGCAAAGCGCGGAGGATTTCCCGGTGGCATGCCGGGCAACATGAACAACCTGATGAAGCAGGCCCAGAGAATGCAGCGTCAGATGGAAGAGAATCAGAAGGAACTGGAGACCAAGGAGTTCACAGCCAAGGCAGGCGGCGGAGCAGTCGAGATAACGGTTTTTGGCAACAAGAATGTCAAGAGCGTCACCATCTCACCTGAGGCAGTCGATCCCGACGACGTGGAGACACTTCAGGACATGATCGTAGCAGCTTTTAACGAGGCCATGAAACAGGCCGACGAGGCAAATGAGGCCATGATGGGCAAGATGACAGGTGGCCTGGGCGGAGGCTTTCCTTTCTGATGGAATTATACAGCGGACACATTAACCGTCTAATTGAAGAACTGGCATCACTTCCGGGCATAGGTGGCAAATCAGCACAGAGGCTGGCCTTTTACATCATCAACATGCCAAGGGACAGGGTCAGAAGGCTTGCCGATTCCATAACAGATGCCAGGGAGAACGTCCACTACTGCAAGGTGTGCTGTACACTGACGGATGAAGATATCTGCCCGATATGCGGCAATACGAACCGTGACCACAGCACCATCATGGTGGTGGAAAACGCCAGGGATCTTGCTGCCTATGAGAAGACCGGCAAGTACGAGGGTGTATACCATGTCCTTCACGGGGCGATCTCTCCCATGATGGGAATCGGTCCCGGGGACATCAGACTCACTGAACTTATGCAGAGACTTCAGACAGAAGAAGTCAGCGAAGTTATAATAGCAACGAATTCCAGTCTCGAGGGAGAGACAACAGCGATGTACATCAGTAAGCTCATCAAGCCCACAGGCATAAAGGTGACAAGGATAGCCAGCGGCGTGCCTGTAGGAGGTGACCTGGAGTACATTGATGAGGTGACTCTTTTAAGGGCGCTGGAAGGTAGAACGGAACTATAATCTTTTTTGCCAATTACAAAGGAGGAAAAGGGAATGGCAGTTAAAAGAGAGTTTTGGGGAGAAGCACAAAGCGGAGCACCAATTTATGTTTATCATCTGACCAACAATTCAGGGATGGAAGTGGATGTCCTGAACTTTGGATGCACAATAAGAAATATTTTTGTGCCTGACAAGGATGGCAATAAAGTTGATGTGGTGCTTGGATATGACGATTATAAGGAATACTTCGACAACAATTGTTTCCTGGGCGTAGCTGTGGGCCCTTCAGCCAACAGGATTGCAAACGCCAAATATTCAATTGATGGAAAAGAGTATATCCTTCCTATAAATGATGGTCCCAACAATCTGCACTCTGACATGAACAACGGCTTCCATAAGCGCGTATGGGATGCGGAAGAGGGCGACAATTACGTCAAGTTTTCTCTTGATGCAGAGGATGGAGATCTTGGCTTTTCCGGTAACAGACATTTTGAGATCACATACACTCTGACTGATGATAATGCTCTTTCTCTTCATTATCATGCAACCAGCGATGCCAGAACACTGATCAATATGACCAACCATACATATTTCAATCTCAGTGGCAAGGGAAGCTGCCTGGATCATACACTGAAGATGAACTGCTCTGCTTATACTCCCGTTATCGATTCTGCAGCAATTCCTACAGGGGAGATCGCTTCAGTACAGGGAACTCCTTTTGATTTCCTGCAGGAAAAGACCATCGGAAAAGACATTGAGGCAGACAATGAGCAGCTTAAGTTTGTTGGCGGCTATGATCACAACTTTGTTATTGATAATGCAGACGGAACCAGGAGGATCTTTGCTACGGTAGCATCTCCTGAAACCGGAATAACCATGCAGTGCTCCACAACGCTTCCCGGAGTTCAGTTATATACAGGCAACTTCCTCACCCATGGCAATGGCAAGGGCGGAGTGGCTTATGACAAGAGAGACGGTTTCTGCCTCGAGACTCAGTTCTATCCTGATTCGATCAACCAGGCGGGCTTCCCTGACTGCGTATTCGGACCTGACAGGGAGTACGACACCACCACTGTATATCAGTTTAAATAAATCTTTTTCCCGGAGGAGTATCTTTGGCTGAAGTAAGGGATTTTAGTTCCTATGCTGAAAAACATAATAAATCGGATGGTAATCAGAAGAGTTCGGCACCGGAGCCTTCGTACCAGGAAAAGATAAGGAACCACAAGCTGGCTGTCGCCTTCAGGACAACGATGATCGTTGCCTTTTCAGCGCTGTTCATAATACTTGTGTATATTGGCTGGCGGGACAAGGAGTATTCCGAGTCGGTGGTCACTGATGGAGCGGCCATAACCAACAGTATTGATTCCAAAGTCATCGGACTTGGAGGTTATATTGTCCAATACAGTAAGGATGGTATAAGCTGTCTTAACGCAAGCGGGCAGCCGCTCTGGAATCAGACTTATGAGATGCAGAACCCCATAGCCCACACCTGTGGCAGCGTTGTGGCGGTGGGAGATTACAACGGACACAACATTTATGTCAACAATACATCAGGGACCCTGGGGCAGGTTGATACCAATCTGCCCATAAGGGACTTCTGTGTATCTTCACAGGGAATCGTTGCTGCTGTTCTTGACGGAACAGATGTCACGTGGATATATCTGTACGATTCAAGCGGAACCGCTCTTGCCAATTTCAAGACAACCATGAAGGACAGCGGATATCCCATTTCGATCAGTATATCCCCCAACGGAGAGCTGGTATGTGTTTCCTATCTGTATCCTGAGGAGGGGACACTGAAGACAAGTGTGGCATTCTTTAACTTCGGATCTGTTGGACAGAACTCAATAGACAACTATGTAAGTGGTTACGACTATCCGGGTGTAGTTGTACCGTATGTTCAGTTTATGAACGGGAGCTCGGCCTTTGGGGTGTCGGATGACAGAATAATGTTCTTTCACGGAGATCAGAAACCCGTAAGTCAGGCAGATATCCTCACCGGACAGGAGGAGATCAGGTCCGTGTACTTCAGCGACAAGTACGTCGGGATAGTCTTCCCCAACAGCACTTCAGACGGGGCATACAGATTACAGGTTTACAACGACCGGGGGAATAACGAGCTGACAGCATATTTTGATATGGAGTATTCTGCCATTGAATTCAGCAATGATCAGATCGTTATCTATAATGAAGATGAATGTCTGCTGCTGGATATGAAAGGTCACATCAAGTATCGTGGAGAGTTCCAGGATCCTGTCAGGGTAATGGTTCCGACATCCATAAGGAGCAGGTTTGTCCTGGTCACAGCACAGAACATCCAGACTATGAATCTTAAATAGGACAGTTTATGAATTTTGAAATTTCTCAGATAGTGATAGCTATCGTTGTTGTCTGCCTCTTTTTGTGGCGGATATCATATGGAACAAAAAATGGCCTGTTCGCGGAAGCGACAGGCCTTATTGCGGTAATAGCGGCTTTTGCAGCAGTATATTACATCATGAATATTGGCGGGAGCGTCATCGAACAGAACTTTGGCAGCATCGCGCCAAAGATCGGATGCCTGGTGGTGGCCTTTATAATCTACAGAGTGATGACTGCCCTTGGAAGGGCGCTTAAGGAAATCAGGGAAGTCCCTGTTCTTGGGTTTGCCGATAGGATCCTGGGAGCTGTGATGGGAGCCGCCGAAGCGCTTATCATTGTTTTGATCGTGCAGTTTGTTACTCAGATAAAGATAATCGTTCCGATGATGGATCTCGGTAAGCAGCTCTGGGACTATGGTTCGGAGTATATTAAAAAGCTTTTGTGAGCTTCAGTCCTGCCATCTCCTGGCAGTAAAAAAACAGATAAAAACAATGGTCTGGTCAAAAGCTATGTCACTATTTTCGACATAGCTCTTGATCAGTTTTTTTTATAAATAATCTTCTTTCTACTCTTTGGAGTGTTCTCAAATTCTGATATATATCCATGATTTATCCATAAACACGGAAACCTGGCCATAAGAAAAACTTATACTTGCCTATAAGATTAGCGCGTTTTACAGAAACTCCCCTCTGTATTAGCATTTAACCAATACAAAAAAGAGACAGAGAAAAAGGAGGAGAGTGGAAATGAGTAACAGTTGCGCAGTTAATTATACCAATCTTGCAAGGCAGGAAAGCAACGGTTATACCGATGCGCTTGCAGACGAATTTGCAAATCAGGCCGGAGGGCTTACCCCAAGGCCAAATGAGCAGATCGACGAAACCAATGAGAGAGGCGTATTTGTCAGACAGCCCAATTCCTTCATAGTTCCTTTTGGTGATAAGGAAGGAGAGTTTAAGGCTGAAGACGGAAGATACGCAATATACTGGGCTCACGGCTGCAACTGGTCCAACAGACCTGTGATTGCAAGAGATCTTCTGGGACTGCAGGATGTCATAAAGGATCAGACCACAAGCCATACCGGAGAGACCAATGTTTACGGCCATGGATTTTCCGATCAGAAAGACTTCAAGGATCCTATCACCGGTGTTCATTTCCTTTCTGAGTTCTATAAGAATGCAAATCCTTTTTATAAAGGAAGAGCAACCACACCTACACTGGTGGACATCAGGGAAAACAAGGCAGTAAACAACGACTACCACAGGCTCTCAAACTATATAGAGGTGCAGTTCAGGAAGTTCCAGCCGGTGGATGCCCCCGATCTTTACCCAAAGAAATACAGAAAAGAAATTGATGAGTTCAACGACTGGCTCTTCCCGCATATTAACAACGGCCATTATCGCATGGCTTTTGGAGTATCCTGGGAAGCATACAAAGAAGGCTATGATGACTTTTTCGATTCATTGGAAAAACTGGACAAGAGACTTGAGACAAACCGTTTCATCTTCGGCGATTACATCACGGATTCAGACATCAGAGCCTACGTAAGTCTTGTGAGATGGGAGACAGGATATTTTAAGTCCATTGGCCCAATGAAAAAGAGGATCACGGAATACAAGAACATCTGGGGATATGTAAAAGAGCTGTATTCTATTCCCGTATTTGCAAAATATACTTTTTTCAGAGAGGGACATGGGATAGGAGATGCCAGGACCTTCTTCAAGGGTTATCAGGACAGGATAGTTCCCCTTATTCCGTTTGAGGAGCTGTGGAAGAGTGATCATGAGAGAGCAAAGCTTTCAGCAGATCCTGAAAATCTTTTCCTTAAGCATCCTGCTGAGGAGACACCGGAGGATTATCAGTCAGAGATCTCCGGGACCATCTGGAACTCACAATCCTGGGAGGACAGAGATCCCACAGATTACAGACCTGACTTCGACGTAACCGTTAATCCTTTAAAGGGAAAGCTTTCAAACAAGTAAAGAAGAGGTAATGAAGGTGGAAGCATACAGAGTTACAAAAGAATCGCCGGCCTGGCTCATCAGAGCCTATGAGTATGCCAGGACAGATGCCTTTTGCTTTGGGCAGAATATACCCATAGAATTCGAGTACGCACATGATGTTCCGGTAGACGATGAATACAGGGCAGTGGTGCTTATTGATGAGGGGAAGCCCCTGGCGGGATGCAATATTTCTTTTCCGGCAAAAGACGTTGGAAAGATCGGAAGAGTGTGCGTAATAAGGGAGCACCAGAAAAAGGGGATTGGTGCAAAACTCATAGAAGAAGCCGAGAAGTGGATACAGGAACAGGGCGTTACAAAGATAGTGATAAACAGCCAGGACAGGGCTCTGGGATTTTACGAGAAGCTTGGATATGAACTTGTTCCCGGAGTTGACCCAAGAGTATATGAAGGAAAACTTCCGGTGAATCCTGCGACACTTGAAAGGGACTACAGACCACAGAAAAATCCCCTTGGATTTGCCTGTGTGCTGGTAGAGAAGAAAGTATCATAAAGAGCGATAAACAATTACCTGCGATAAAGGAGGAGAATAATTATGAAAAAGAAAGCTATTGTAAACAGAGTATTTGCATCGATATTTGCATCAGTATTTGCGGCTGCTTCAGTAACGGGCTGCGGAAGCGCCGATGAGAGTGGGGCTGCTTCGACCGAGGCAACACAGATCACTGATGCACAGACACCTCTTGCAGCTGAACCTGAAAAGGAAGATAAGGCAGAAGTCAGGAAGATCATTGCTGCAACCCACGGATCTCCTGCTCCATACATCACTGTTGATGAGAACAATCAGGCGCAGGGAAGTGATATTGACATCTTAAAGGCTGTATTTGAAAGACTGCCTCAATATGAGGTTGAGATCGTTGTTGCGGAAGATCCGCTTACCGGACTTACAAGCGGTCTTTATGATATCGCTGTTAACAACTACGGCTGGAGAGATGAGAGAGGTGAAACCTATTACTACAGCTATCCTTACAAGACCGGCTTTGATGTTTTCATTCAGAGAATTGGTGATGAACCTCTTACGGGACTTCAGGATCTTGCAGACAGGGGATACAAGACAGAGGTTGGCGCAGGTTCCCTTAAGGCAAGTGCCCTTGAAGCATGGAATGCAGAGAATCCGGATCATCAGATCAACATAGTTTATTCGGAGACTGACTTCCAGCAGAAGTTCCAGAACATCGTAGACGGAAAGACTGATGTGGCCATCGATGACGGACCTATCCTTGACACACTCATCGGTAAATTCGGATTGGAGAATGAGATTGTGGGAAATCCTATTGATGAAGACACCCAGAAGTTTATCAGTCCTCACAACAGTTCCTTCTTCCTGCTTCCAAAGGATGAGAAGGGGGCAGCTTTAAGAGAGGATGTGGATGCTGTGCTTAAGGAGCTTAAGGAGGATGGAACTCTTGCAAAGATACTGGAAGGGTATTTTGGAAAAGACACATCACCTAAGATTGAGAACTTTGTTCTTCTGAACTGAGGGTAAGATCTGATGAGAACGATCATAAAAAATGTAAACGTATTTGACGGTAAAAGCGCGAAACTCAGGGAAAATGCAAATATTGTAATTACCGACAACCTGGTAACGGATATTTTTCAGGGTGACATTTCTTCTGAGGGAGCTTACACACTCATAGACGGGGGTGGCTCATTTGCCATTCCCGGTCTCACAGATGCTCATGTGCATCTTGGCAAAGTACATATTGATGATGCAAATCCCAGATATGACGCCATCATTGGAAGCGTGGTGGCGGGGAAACTTCTGGATCACGGAATAACCACAGTCCGTGACGCCGGAAGCATGACAGACGGATTAAAAAGAGCTATCGATGAAGGCGCCATAAAGGGTCCGAGGATCTATCCAAGTATGAACTACCTCTCACAGACCTGTGGCCACGGAGACAGCACTGCTGCTCATATCAATCGGGATATTCAATACAGGAATCCGAGGGGAGCAGTACTGTGCGACGGAATTTCGGAAGTAAGAAGGGCTGTCAGAGAGCAGTTTTACCTTGGAGCTTCACAGATAAAGATAATGGCAGGCGGCGGAATGTCATCTACCTGCGACCCGGTGGAGACATTGCAGTTTTCTCTTGAGGAGATGAAGGCAATAGTTGAGACTGCAGCAGATTACGGAAGCTATGTTCTTGCTCATCTATACACTCCGGAATGCATGAAAAGAGCAGTAAGAGCCGGCGTAAAGAGTCTTGAGCATGGCCACTGGCTTGATGAAGAAACTGCAAGGATGATAAAGGATACCGATACATTCTTAAATCCATGCCCGCAATTTACCCTGGAAGAGATCAGGTGGAATCACATGGGCGAATTCTCGGACCAGGCTCTTTTCAAAAAGAAGAAAAAGAGGGGCGGGGATAAGGTCAAGGCCCATATGGAAGAGACGACGCAGCTCATAAACAGGTTTGATCTTAAGATTCTCTTCGGCACAGACCTGATGATAACCTATGACCACTATGAACCAAGAGAGAGTCTTGATTTTACAGAGTATAAAAAGAGATTCGGGTCCTTTAAGGGGCTTGTTGCTTCAACAGGAAACTTCAATGAGCTCACAAAACTTACCACGTATCAGAACCCATATCCTGACGGTGAGATAGGAGTGCTTCAAAAGGGCTCCTACGCCGACATTGTAATTGTAAATGATAACCCGGCAGAAGACCTGGATGTTTTGGGAAATACTGATAATATCCTGTTTGTGATGAAGGATGGAGAAATCTATAAGAACAGACTTTGAATTCTAAAGGTGGAAGACTATGACAAAGTTATTTGATTTTAAGCTGGTTTTTGAACAGATTCCGGAGCTTTTAAAGTACCTGCCCATAACCCTTGAACTTGCACTTCTGGCAATGTTTCTCGGAATGATCCTTGGACTCATCCTTGCGGTGATAAAGATCCGGCAGGTTCCTGTCCTTAAGCATGTGGCCACATTTTTCATCTCAGCCATAAGAGGAACTCCCATACTTGTACAACTCTACATAGCATATTTCGGAATCCCGATGTTCTTTAAGTGGCTGAACTACCGATATGGCACTGATTTCCGTGTGGCAAATATTGATGGCTTCGTGTATGCAGTGGTAGCCCTTGGTATAAACCAGTCTGCCTATAATGCAGAGATCATCAGAGCAGCTCTTTTGTCTGTGGGCGAAGGCCAGATAGAGGCAGCAACAGCACTGGGAATGAACTACCCTCAGACCCTTCTCAGGATAATCTTTCCAGAGGCAGTTGTCGTAGCGCTTCCATCTCTGGGCAACTCACTTATTTCGGTCATCAAGGGAACATCCCTGGCATTTACCTGTGCGGTGGTTGAAATGACTGCCCAGGGGAAAATAATGGGTGGCAGGACCTACAGGAACTTTGAGGTGTATGTGAGCCTAGCGATTATCTACTGGCTGATCACTATTATCATTGAGAAGGGCCTTGGCTTTGTGGAAAAGAAACTCCAGATACCTGAGCAGGTGGCAAATTACATTCCGGAAGCTGAAACGGGTGTAATTGAGGAAAACAGGCCTGCGGGGATTGGCCATTTCATAAGAAGCAGTCACAGTATTAATGCAAGACCTGTCCAGAAGATATCATGACAATAAGTACTGCAAGGAGGAGCCGGGATGATACGAATAGAGGGACTTTCAAAAAGATACCATGACAATATAGTACTGGAGGATGTTTCTCTGGATATAAAAGAGGGAGACGTTATTGGAATAATAGGACCTTCCGGGACAGGAAAATCGACGCTCCTTAGGTGCATTGACCAGCTGGAGGTACCGGAAAAGGGAAATATCTGGCTTGATGATACAAAAGTGGATCTTTCAAAAAAGAATGGAAAAGATATTGCAAAGATCAGACAGAACACGGGAATGGTCTTCCAGAAGTTCAATCTTTTTGAGAAGAAGACAGCTCTTGAAAATGTCATGGAGGGTCTTATGGTAGTCAGGAAGATGAAGAAGCCGGAAGCAAAGAAGATAGCCCTTGAAGAGCTCGATAAGGTTGGAATGCTGAATTTTGCAAACCACTATCCAAAGCACATGTCAGGAGGACAGCAGCAGAGAGTTGCCATAGCAAGAGCCCTGGCCATGAAGCCAAGGCTGCTGCTTCTGGATGAGCCCACATCTGCCCTGGATCCCGAGCTTGTTGGCGAGGTCCTTGATGTTATTAAAGGCATTGCCGGTAAGGGCTTTACCATGCTTCTGGTATCCCACGAAATGGGCTTTGTGAGGAACGTATCAAACAGGGTTATTTTCCTGGATAAGGGACATATTGTGGAGGACGGAACTGCGGAGGAAGTGTTTGAACATCCGCAGAATCAGAGGACAAAGGACTTTTTTGCCAAGATGCATCTTATGAACCAGCCGGATTATATTATCTGACAGGGGTTTTCGATGGACTGAAAAAATGCTGTCAAATGAAGCAGACGTGAAGAAACAGAGAAAAAAGAAAGACGGCAGGCAAAAAATGACTACAAGAGAAAAGGAAATTGCGGAGAAATTCATAGAACTTGCAGCTATCGATGGCATCTCTTTTGAGGAGAGGCATGTGGCGGATTATCTCATAAAAGCCTTTGGGGAACTGGGAGTGAAACTGTCTGAAGACGATACTGCTATAGCTATCGGTGGAAATACCGGGAATCTCTATGCTTTCATCGAAGGTGAGGGAGAGAAAAAATACTGTGATCCAATTTTGTTCTGCGCTCACATGGACACAGTGAGTCCGGGAAAAAACAAAAAGATCCTTCTAGCCGACGACGGATTGATAACAAGCGATGGATCTACGGTCCTTGGCGCAGATGACAGGGCGGCAATTGCAGCTATGTTAGAGGCTGTAAGGATGATAAAGAAATATAATCTTACGCATCCTCCAATAGAGCTTTTGTTTACGCCGGCAGAGGAACTATATACTGTGGGTGCAGCTGAATTTGACTACACAAAAATAAGATCAAAAGCAGTATTTATCCCGGATTGCAGTGGAGAGTACGGAGTCTTTTCCTCCACCGAACCTTCTCTTATTTATTTTGAGATCGAAGTCAATGGAAGATCTGCGCATGCTGGATTTGAACCTGAAAAGGGAATCAACGCCATTGAGGCGGCAGCTTTGGCCATCAGCCGGATCAGGCAGGGATGGATATCGGAAAAGACCTCTCTCAATATTGGAAGTATCAGTGGAGGGACGGTGAGCAATGCAGTACCGTCTAAAGTTTTATTAAAGGGGGAGATAAGAAGTCTTGAGCATGATGAGGCTGTAAGAGCACTTAAGGATATGCGTGATGTTTTTGAAAAGGAAGCAGCAAGACTTGGAGCATCGGTTTTTGTCAGAGAAGACATAAGGCTTATGGCTTACAGCAAGGAGTCAGGTCAAAAAGACAGCTTTCAGTGGGAGTCTGTAAAGAGGTATGAAAAGGCTCTTTTGCAGCAGAATAGAAAGCCTGTCCCAAAGAGATCCTTTGGAGGCTCTGATGCCAATGTCCTTATCAGGAAAGGCTTTGATGCTCTTTGCATATTCTGCCCGATGCACGATATTCATACTGTCGGGGAGTACACTACAGCTGCGGAGCTTACACAGTTTACTGATCTTATACTGAATCTCATGACAGAGGCTTAGGTTAGCCGGATATCGTTCGAGTCGAATTTTTGACGGGTTATGGGATTGGGTCTGAACGGATTTATTCAGATAGCAGACTGCCGTTATTAGAGGTGAAAAATGGGACAGTATAATTTTGATGAGATAATTGACAGAAGGGGGACATCTTGTCTTAAGCATGATTTTGGCATGGAGAGAAAGGGCAGAGATGACCTTTTGCCCATGTGGGTGGCGGATATGGATTTCAGGCTCCCGGAGGAGGTTATTTGGGATATACAGGAGCGGGTCAGCCATGGCATCTTTGGATATACGGATCCTAAGCAGGATTACAGGGATGCGCTGCGGGGATGGTTTAAAAGAAGACATGGCGTGGAGATAATGGATGAGTGGAACATTATAACCCCGGGTGTTGTATATGCCATTGCCACCGCTGTAAGAGCCCTGACAAGTGAAGGAGATTCTGTGCTGATTCAGCAGCCGGTGTACTATCCCTTCAGGGAGGAGATAGAACTAAACAACAGAAAGGTTGTAAACAACAGGCTTCTTTACAAAAATGGCCGTTACGAGATCGATTTTGATGATTTCGAGAGGAAAGTCAGGGAGGAGCATGTTAAGCTCTTTATCCTGTGCAGTCCACATAATCCTGTGGGCAGAGTATGGAGCCGGGATGAGCTTAAGAGAATGGCAGACATCTGCAGGGAAAATGATGTGTACGTTTTTGCCGATGAGATACATGCAGATTTTGTGTATGAAGGTTTCAGACACACTTCTTACCTTGAACTTGGTGATGAGTATCGAGAAAGACTTATAATAGGAACTTCACCTAGCAAGACCTTTAATATAGCAGGATTACAGATAGTAAATATCCTTATCCCAAATAAAAGGGTGAGAGATGCCTGCAGAAAGGAAAACCGGGCAGCAGGCTACAGCCAGTGCAGCGCCATTGGGCTTACTGCTACCATATCGGCTTATACGAAAGGGGATAGGTGGCTGGATGAGCTGATCCCTTATCTTGAAGGGAATGTAAATTTTGTAAGAGCTTTTTTGCGGGAGAATCTTCCGAAGGTGCATCTTGTTGAACCTGAAGGAACTTACCTGGTATGGCTGGATTTTAGTGAAGTAACACAGGACCCTGCTGTACTTAAAAGGCTTATAGTTGATAAGGCGCGTCTGTGGCTGGATTCCGGAAGAATTTTTGGCGGGGAGACAGCTCTTTTTGAAAGGATCAATATCGCATGCCCGAGAGCAGTAGTAGAGCAGGCCTTTGAGCAGCTTTACGAGGCAATGAGTAAGCAGGGATGATATTCGTATTGGTGAAGCCGCAGTAATGAGCTGAGATGATCATGATGAATAATTGAGTGATTGGCGCCTGATGTGAGTAATAACAGTATAGGAAGGAATGCGGGGGCTGATATAGTAGTTCATTCCGGCACCAAGTTTTTGGGTGGACATCATGATACTATTGGCGGCTTTGTGGTAGTGAAGGACGCGGAACTTATCGAAAGACTGAGATTTCTTTACAAGACCATAGGAGCAGGACTTGCACCCTTTGACAGCTGGCTGATCCTCAGAGGAATCAGGACTCTTTCGGTGAGAATGCAGAGAGCACAGGAAAATGCTCTGGAACTGGCAGAGTACTTAAAGTCAAGGAAACATGTTACAAAGGTGATCTATCCGGGGCTTGAGGAACATCCGGGGTACAACATAATGAAAAGGCAGGCAAGAGGATTTGGAGCCATGCTGACTTTTGAGGTGGACAGCCCTGAGCTTGCAAGGTCAATTCTTGGAAACGTGGAACTCATCCTTTTTGCAGAGAGTCTTGGAGGGACGGAAACACTTATAACTTATCCGATTACCCAAACTCATGCTGATGTGCCGAAAGCTCTTCTTGAAAAGAACGGGATAAATGACAGGATTTTGCGTTTGTCTGTTGGAATAGAATCAATAGAGGATCTTAAAATGGAATTTGACAGAGTATTCAGCTACTATGAGCGGTCAAAAGAGAGCATTAAAAAACTTTTATAAAGTTTTTAAAAAAGTAGTTGACAGAGTATGACCTCTGTGATATTCTAAGTAAGCTGTCGCTGAGGACAAAGACAGCAAGCACCTTGACAAATAAACAGTAATGCAACCCTGAAAAATTCAATGAGAATTATTCAGAATAACAAACCAGCAGTGATTACTAGGCTCGAGAATACCTCGCCAAGTAATTGTTGCATGGGTAAAATTAGCCGAAACCAAAATACGGTTTCGGATTTTACTCCAAAAAGTAAAACGGACAGAACAAAAGCCAAGCTTAAGTTTTGGCCGGATTGAACATTAACTTTAACGTGAGAGTTCGATCCTGGCTCAGGATGAACGCTGGCGGCGTGCCTAACACATGCAAGTCGAACGGAGTATATTC
>JAEEGH010018417.1_pt1 | contig 14778 bp, 10 predicted proteins | sample 9134181 | NCBI WGS metagenome assembly JAEEGH01 (sample SAMN16246544, study PRJNA631951) | gut metagenome | biome: gut microbiome; feature: rumen; material: DP-attached | host: Bos | place: Iran: Karaj | collected 2018-10 | reverse complement strand
TAGGACGCAGCAACATCGTTGAGTCGCACAACGCCTTGGCGGTGGGTTATGGGGACACCATCAATGAACTATGTCCGAATTCCTTGGCTGTTGGTACATCAAACAAAATTGGAGGGAGCTCTTCCTTTGCAATGGGACAGGACGTGAAGGTAATGGGGAGCTACAGCCTCGGTCTTGGCCGCTTTTTGAAAGTGACGGGGCAAGAAAACAGCATGGTTATCGGAAACGGCTTTTACAGTTCGGGGCTCAAACCGAAACAGTTTTTGGAAAACCCATACAGCCATAGCTTGATGATTGGTTTTAAAAGCACCAAGCCTACATTTACCGTCGGCCCGTCGCCCAACGATTATCCTACCGGCGACACCCTGGGCAAAACAGGCAAGGTGGCCATCGGCGATGTTCCGATACCCGACATCGCTGCCAAGCTCCACATCCGCTCCGACTACGGCGAGGACGCAGGCATCATTCTCGAGTCAAAAGACCAAGAAACGGCCAACACCTTTATCAGGTTGAGGGACCAGGGACATGGCATAGAGGTGGACGGTGAAGGTGTGATGAGAATAAGGAGCATGGATGGGGGAAACAAGAGACCTATCATACTCAACGGAGTTGTAGGAATCAACGTCTTGGATCAGGACATTGCCTCTATGGAGCAATACCAACATTATTCACTTTATGCCAAGGATGGTGTCATCACGACAAAGGTGAGCATCAAGCGATATGAGAATTGGTGGTCGGACTATGTGTTCGATCCAGACTATACGCTCATGCCTCTTGGTGACTTGCGTCGATACATTGACATCCACCGACATCTTCCCGACATCCCTTCCGAAACCGAAGTGACAGAAGAAGGCATCGAATTGGGCATCATGCAGAGCTTGCTACTCAAGAAAATAGAGGAACTGACTCTCTACACCCTGCAGCTCCAAGAGCAGGTCGAGTCGTTGCAAAAGGAGATAGACAACCTAAACAACAAGTAATAATTGGTAGCCATGAAAAAGAGACTATTAATTCCTTTGCTGATTCTGTTGCTGGCTTCGGCTTCAGCCATTGGGCAGAACGCCACTGTCCATTTCGGCTACGACGCCGAAGGTAACCGCATCTCCCGCTACCTAACCGTCAGCAAGATGGAGACCCCGGGACTCCCGACCGACTCCCTTGAATCAGCTTTGTATTTGGGCGAAGCGAATGACCTTCTTGGACGAGTCTCACTCTACCCCAACCCGACGCGAGGCAAACTGACCGTTATGCTGAAAGACCTTGATGGTGAAACGATCTCCGTTCGTGTCGTTTCCCTTACAGGCTCTGTCATCGAACAGTCCGCAATGACCGATGGCTCGCACGTCTTCAATCTGGCTGGTCTGCTGCCTGGTGTCTATCTGCTCCAGCTTTCAAAGTATGATGCGTCCCAAACATGGAGAATAATCAAGAAATAAAGCCAACCACATAAGAAAAGAACCCATGAAAAAGATAATTTGCACCATCGCCTTAATGCTGCAATTGGTTTGCCTATCGGCCCAAATCAACCGCCCCGTCTCAACCGAGATTTACAAAGACGAGTATTTCATTCTAAATAGCGGGTACGGCCAACCAATTAGCTATGAGTTCTACGCGGGTGATTCCATCATATTGGACGAAGGCTTTTTCCGAAATTACAGTAATGGGCAATATTATTTCACCATGGATCTTGTTGTAGATGACATCGGGGTTTACCCACCCACAGCTGGCACCCAGGGAGGTCCGAGTGAAGGCGACAACGGATACGTGGGAGCATTGGACGGCACCTTTGATGTCGGAATGATGGGCGGAGCCGCTTATACAATCCCCATCGATCTGCCTTCGGGCATCAATGGGATGCAGCCGTCGCTTGCTTTGTGTTACAACAGTCAGGGCGGAAATGGTTTGTTGGGTTGGAAATGGGATTTGGCAGGACTGTCTTCGGTTACAAGAACAGGACGGACCTTATATCACGATGGTGTGATTGGAGGAGTGACCCTTTCCGACGATACCGACCGCTTTCAGCTTGACGGACAACGCCTGATGCCAGTGCATGACTATACCGACAGTGTGGATTACAAGACCGAACAGGATGGTTTGGCAAGAATTAGGGCATATTGGGAAAACGACACCATCGGAAACGGAAGACACATCAAGAATTTCAAGGTTTGGGATCCTGACGGCACCATCCTTGAATACGGCTTCACCATCGACTCTCGGATTGATCCCCAAAATGGAGGGGAAAAGGCTCTGTGTTGGTTGTTGAACAAAACGACCGATCGCCAAGGTAATTCCGTTCTCTACCATTACACCGAGTTACAGGAAACGGGAGAGTACTATATTCATTCCATAGAATATACTTGTAATGATTTGTTATTCATAAAGCCAAAATATCACATAATATTCAATTATACGGATAGGTCTGACTATGAGTTTTCCTATGTCAAGGGCAATACTATCCAGAACAAAAGGCTGTTGTCGTCAATCGTAGTGACGGACAACGAAGAAACGGTATTGCAATGCCATACACTCAATTACTCTGATGTCTGGGAGTATGCAGCCTACGACTATTCCAAAAACAAAATGTACCACCGCCTTCTCTCTGTGGAATTCGAAAAGGGTGGGATGAAGCTGAATCCGACAAAAATCACTTGGGAATACGATGAAAACAATGTTTACCAACATAATGTTTGCAACAAGATTCCCTTGGACACCACTTATCTCAACAACTTTGTTTTTGTAGGCGACTTTAACGCAGATGGTTTCTCTGATGTGATAACCGTTCCCTACAAAGACGACTCCGTGTATTCGCATCCCGTTGACATGAACGTGCTTCTTAACACTGGCAACGGCGAGTTCCAATACAGCCCTGCGCTTTCCATGAACACGAACAACGGACATCCTCTCGCGACCAATCTCGACTGGATTCATGTGATTGACATCAATGATGATGGATATGATGACATTATCATCCAGTATTATACTTACTTGGGAAACAACTTGGGAAGCTCCTCTTTAATGCTTTACCTAAACTACGATGGAGTAATGTTTTATCCAGCCTGGGCATCTCCAATTGTTGCACCACAAAGGCTATACCTTACTTTAGGTGACTATTTGGGAAATGGCAGGCAAAACGCACTAGCATGTGTCTTCTTGGATAATTTCTCAACTATACCTTTGCTAGCCCCGTTGTTTTATATTCATAACGAGAATGGAACAAGCACCTGCGATACCATTTTCAACCCTCATGTGCGGTTGGCAAACGATCTAGTGTCAGGTGACTTCGACGGAGACGGACATACAGAGATTATGATAGTCGACACATTGGGAGCGAAAATGTACCGTCTAAGACAAAGTGGCAGCAATTTGCTCTTTGAGGAGAAACAATACGGTTCAGAGATTATCTATGACTCTGCGCTTAACATGTTCCCAGGCGATTATAATGGTGACGGAAAAGAAGACCTCTTGTGTTATGGCAAAAAAAACGCGTCGGATGAACTAAGCTGGTTTTTCTTGATGTCCTCAGGGGTGGATTTCCGATGCAAGGCAACCCATGTCTTCGAAGGCCTGAATTTTGCCCCTCGCGAAAAAATGTACACTTACTCGTTAGAGAAAGTGACCAACTCCTTGGGCTTTGCCGTTTTTGTTTCCGATTTCGATGGTGACGGTTGTTGTGACATCGCTTTGTCGAGAGACTTTCCATACAACAACTCGCTATGCATTTATTCGAAGTTCGTGAAAAGTACAATGGTGGTCATTTCTGGCGCACCCGATTACAACACCATTTATCATAACACCTTCAATCCTTTGGCGAAAATAAATGCAGGTTCCCTCAACACGAGAAGCCAATATATCCATGCGGGCAATTTCTTCAGCAAGGACAACTTGTCCATCCTGGGGAATGAAGTGACTTCAAAATCTTCTGTAAGGAAGCCCGTATTGTGCGACATTTACTCATTGCATGAGTACAACAGCGTGACCTGCATAACCGACGGGATGGGCACCCCTCTGAGAATGTCGTATGCCTATCCTGCAGTTGCGGGAGTCAATCAGATCAACTTTGAAAACGGCATAGCTAGACTCAACGTACCCGTCAGGACCTTGAAATCTGTCACTTCCTATAAGACCAACGATGCCGAACTCACAACAACTTACTCGTTCTCTAATGCGATGCTCCACAAAAACGGTCACGGCTACCTTGGGTTCCTGAAACAAGAAGCCACCAACACGATAAACGGAGTGAACGTGAGCAAACGGATAAGCCTGTTCGAAACGCTCACCATGGGGGCATACGCATTCTCACTCCCCATGCAAGAAACCACTTGTATTTTTAAGGATAACGAAGGTTGGCTGACTTCTACGAAAACCGACTTTGAATTCCGCCGTGTGGTCTCTACACGTAACCAAAAGGTTGTCAAGCCAGCAATGACGCGACAGACTTCCATCTATTTCAATACCGACAATCCAAGTTTCCCTGATGAATGCCTGAAAAAAGAGATTGTCGAATACGACTACAGCATAGGGCCAGACAGCACTTACTATAATTCCTACAACTGCATCGAGGCCAGAACGGGTGTCGACTCGGGCATTGACAACGATTTCAACTCGTGTGAGTTTAAGACGGTAGAATCTTTTGACTTCTACCCAAACCAAACGAATCCGTGGATCATCAACAGGTTGCACAAAAAAACCATTGTGCAATCCAGGACTGGTAAACCCGATGTAATCCACTCTTTTTGGTATGAATACACGTCGAACGACTCGTATCAGATCAAACGCCTATTCGATTTTCCCAGCCTCAACAATCAGGATACACTAATGGTACAGACCGATTTCGAATACCATGAAGAAGGGAATCTCAAGAAAAAGACAATAAGAGTGCCTTATGGCCAACAAGGCGAGCATGCTAGAATAGTAGAGTACGAGTACGGCCCGGGCGAAGGCTCCTCCAACCAGCGCCGACTTGTCACGAAAGAGACAACCCGAAGCGGAGACCTGACATACCAAACAAAATACAATTATGATCTTTTCGACCATCTGGATACTCTGATTGCCAGCAACGGGCTGGTTACCGGGTTTGAAAACGATGCCCTCGGCATCGTAAAAACCTCCACCAATCCCAACGGAACCCATTCAGGCTCTGCCCTCCGTTGGGCCGAAGGTTACGACTATGCCCCCCTTGGAGCCATGTATTTCAGTTGGAGCCGTTCTTCGGGCAATAACAAGACCTTGACTTTCTTCCATCATACTGGTGCAGAATTGCGAAGCGTTTCTTTCGGGTTAAACGGTGAAGCGATATTTGTTGACAAAGAATACGATTCCAAGGGAAGGCTTTGGAAAGTTTCCAACCCGTACAAAGATGGAGACGCTGTATTGTATACCGAATACCAATACGACAATCAGGACCGTCTGACGTCAACCGTAACACCCGATGGCACGACAACAAGAATCGAGTATTTGGGCAACCAGACAAAGACAACAGTTTCGGCCAATGGCAGCCAGCCGCACAAGAGTACGATTACGGTGAATGCTATGGGATGGACAGTAAGGAGCGACGATGCCAGCGGAAACTCCTATGTGACTTACGACCATTATGCCGATGGCCTGCTAGCCTCAGCAACGGTAAACAACGACCCCACCACGACGGTTTCCGCAACTTACGACAACGCCCGCAATAGAAGTACCTTGACAGACCCCAACTATGGCACTTTGACTACCGTCTACAATGCCTACGGCGAGCTGTGCCAACGTGTATCACCCAAGGAACTTGACGCGCAGACAGAGACCACCTACCTATACGATGGCCTGGGGCGTCTTGTGCGTGAAACCGACGGCCTGGAGAACACCACCACGCATTACATCTTCGATGAAGAGGAAGGGGCGACAAAAGGTTTGTTGAAAGACATACACCACAGGACCGTCGGAGGCCAAGCCATACAATACATTTCTTACAATTATGATGATTTTGCACGCCTCATAATGACAAAAGACCAAAGATCGTCCGGTATATATACGACATCAATGGAATACGACGATTATTCACGCATCAAGCAGACCACTTATCCAACTGGTGTTAGCATTAGGAATAAGTATGAGAACGGATACTTGAAGAGCATTATTGATGCAAATGACCATGTGTTGTGGAAAGCCGATGGAATCAATGCCTACGGGCAACTGACAGATGCCACACTTGGCAACGGTGTTACGACACACCGTGCCTACGACCCTGAGATGCACTACATCGACAGTATCGTCACTTCAAATAATTTGCAGAATCTTTCGTACGGTTACGATAAATTTGGTAATTTAGCCAGCCGAAAGGACAATCTCCGCAATCTGGAGGAATCCTTCCACTACGACGACATGAACCGCCTGACTGACATATACCTTGGCAACACGCATAGCCAGATTGTCTACGACCCGCTCGGCCGCATGACCTCGAAGCAGGCCGATGGGCAGACCGTGTTCGCCAACGCGGGCTTTGCCCCTGCTGCGGGACTGCCCGCCCGTCCCCATGCCATGAAGAGCGCGGAAACTGTGCCGAACGTGTTCCCCGCTGCAAGCCAGACTGTCACCTACACCGGTTTCGACAAGGTGAAGACCATCGCCGAAGGCGGCAATACCTTGGAATACACCTATGGGTATGACCAGCAGCGCATAAGTATGGTGGAAACCGTGGGCGGCTCGATACGCAACAAGGAATATGTGGGGCCGTGCGAGTATATAGACGAAAACAATGGCGGCGAGAAAACCAGTAAGACGTTGACATATCTTGTAGGCCCTTACGGAGTGCTCGCTGTGGTGGAGCAGCAGGACAACGAGGAAAGCCTTCATTACATCCTGAAAGACCACCTCGGCAGCTGGACGACAATAATTGACGATGAGGGCAACGTGGAGCAGGAGCTCTCCTTCGATGCTTGGGGCAACCTGCGCAACCCCGCGACATGGAGCGGGAGTTATTCTGGCACGCCAATGTTCGGCAGGGGCTATACAGGCCACGAGCATATCCCTGATTTCGGTCTGATTAACATGAACGGACGCTGCTACGACCCCTTGACGAGCAGCTTCCTCACGGTGGATGCATACGTGCAGGACCCGACCTGCGCGCAGGCGTTCAACAGATATGCCTACTGTGCTCACAACCCGCTCCGCTACACCGACCCGACGGGGTGGTATCAACAATCGGGAAGCTACGGCATCAATCCCAACCTAAACACAGGCGGCCATACCATGTATCATTCCGATGACCCCAACGACATGCTTTGGGGAAGAACGAGCCATCCTTGGGCGAATAGTTCTTCGGGGTATGTCAATGGAACGGCGGTTACGAGTACGGGGTATGCACAAGGGAATACTACAACAAATGGATATGGTGGAGTTGGAGGTTGGGTGAGAAATAAAAAAACAGGAGCAATTTATTATGATGAAACTGCCACGAAAGCAACTAATGGGTTTCTTGATATAACATGTGTTAATGGTGAAGACTACTATGGTTTATTAGGAGATCATTACTCGTTAAATACTGAGGAAGGAAGGTTTTGGAAAGATGTTTATGATGCCATTATTGCATATGTTAATGATTCTCGCGAAGATGGAAATGAACTGATTTTTAGTTCTGTAGATTTTTCTGATGTTGCTAGATGGATACCTATTGATAATTGGTTTAGTCCAAATCAAAATGTGCATATATACGAGAACAATAATCCAAATCTTAAATTAAAAAATGTTTTAGGAATCTATTCCCCTTGTGATGTTCATTTAAATGGAAATGAAAGGTCAATGCGTGCAAGTTTTGGAAGTTGGTCAACAGCATATCCTGATTATGGTAAACCTCATTACGAAGATAAGCCCATATCTCTTCCTAAATCATTCGGTCAATTGCCTAAAGGATATCCTTTATGTTTTAGCCATGAAGGTAATGCAAGAGCTTACGTGCATTTTTTAAATAGGGAATCTCGTGAGTATACAAAACAGCGATACTGTTGGATTTTTGGTTATACATACAAACCTAATAGACCATAATATTATGAAAAAACTATTAATACTATTAATCTTCTTAAGTGGTTGCGTAATTTGTTGTTGCAAAGACAACCATACACCCGTCGACTCCCTAATAAAGGCTACTTTGAATAATGTGATAGAAAACTGGAGTAATAATCTTTGCGATTATCCAAAATCCTTGGATGAGTTTGTGGTGTATGCTGAAAAACACGACAATTGGAAAAACCAGCCAATAAAAGACAGCCTTCAATCCACTTTGACATTTCTTACGGAAGAAAAAAAACACATCACATGGAATTTCAGTTACCCTACTGTAACGACAATGGATTTAACCATACTCTATTATAATGACACTATTTATAGAAAATCAGACAAATTGCTATTCCCTGGGCTTGAGGTTTCATTGTATTCATATAATTGGTATCACCTTGAATATCCAGACTCTATCGAAGAATTAATTGCTTATGATTCTTTGTCTCATTGTTTGCATCAAGGTTTTTTCCAATGTTGCGATGTGACATTTGATTATCTTTTAAAAAACAAAGATAAAATGGTCTGGAGGAAAGGAGAAGGAAATATCTTGATAATGGCAGGCAATGATACTATTGCATATCAAGGAGATGATCCTCAAATACAGTATTGTGACGATTCTGTTATTTCTAATAAAAACATTTTTCGTTTTTTTGATAAAAAAGGAAGATATGCCTATTCGGAAGAATTAGAAAAAAACGTAAAAACTGGGTTAATACAACTTAGAGCGAAATACATAAATGCCCCACAAGAAATAATAAAATGGCATGTTTTTGAATACATTTTAGAAAGCGGTTTGCGACCGTTTTGTAAGAATGACGATATTAAAATGGATACAGATTGGTTCAAAAGCATAGAAGATTACATGTATATATTTTGTTGTGAAAACGATTTAAGCAGAGTTGTATTTATTGCTGCATCGTATTAGAATAATAGTTTTAAACTAATCAATACGACAAATTTGGTAATTTAGCCAGCCGAAAGGACAATCTCCGCAATCTGGAGGAATCCTTCCACTACGACGACATGAACCGCCTGACCGACATATACCTTGGCAACACGCATAGCCAGATTGTCTACGACCCACTCGGCCGCATGACCTCAAAGCAGGCCGACGGGCAGACCGTGTTCGCCAACGCGGGCTTCGCCCCCGCTGCGGGACAACCCGCCCGCCCCCATGCCATGAAGAGCGCAGAGACTGTGCCGAACGTGTTCCCCGCTGCAAGCCAGACCGTCACCTACACCGGTTTCGACAAGGTGAAGACCATCGCCGAAGGCGGCAATACCTTGGAATACACCTATGGGTATGACCAGCAGCGCATCAGTATGGTGGAAACCATGGGCGGCACGACCCGCAACAAGGAATATGTGGGGCCGTGCGAGTATATAGACGAAAACAATGGCGGCGAGAAAACCAGTAAGACGTTGACATATCTTGTAGGCCCTTACGGAGTGCTCGCTGTGGTGGAGCAGCAGGACAACGAGGGAAGCCTTCATTACATCCTGAAAGACCACCTCGGCAGCTGGACCACGATAACAGATGCCGAAGGCAACGTTGAGCAAGAACTCTCCTTCGATGCCTGGGGCAACCTGCGGAATCCCACCACCTGGAGCGGGTGTTTCACGGGCACTCCCCTGCTCGACCGCGGCTTCACTGGGCATGAGCATCTTTATGGATTTGGGCTTATTAATATGAATGGACGGATGTATGACCCAGTGATGTCGTCCTTCTTATCGGTGGACAGCTATGTGCAGGATCCTGAGAACTCGCAGAACTTCGAGTTAAAGAAATATTTTCAATAGAAGTTGATAATTTGGGATTAAAAAAGATAACAACATCTTTCATTAGTGATATTAAGAAAATAAAAAACCCCATTACTTCTATTAATGAAGATGGCTTGTTCGTGCATTCAGATGGTAGAAAAGTTGCTGGTTTCGGTATTGCTACAGACTGGGGAAATCAGGAACTCCATATATCTCCTTATGCTACAGGAGCTGATGCTGTTACTTTTCAAGAGGTAGTTGGGCATGAGTTAATCCATACATTCCATAATTATGTCGGACTTTATACATTTAATAACGAATTGAATAATTTGTATAGTGAACGTTATGCATGGTCATATTCTTTCATGGTTCAGTTTACGAACGGAAATTTTGAACAATCAGGAGCAATTTTTGCAAAACAAATGGAATTAGGTTATTGGGGATTCTATCCACCAGAGTTTTCAATACCAGCTGACCGTAAATTCTCAATGTCATGGTTAATAAAAGGATGGTTCTAATTGTCGTGTTTACGATGATAATTTCAAATGTGATAAAAGGCCAGAATTGTACATTTGTAAATGAAAGCCTTCCACAAGATTGTAGTTTCTCGTTGATTCTCAATGAAGAAAAAGATAAGTATTGTTTATTGCTTGGTTATTGGACATCAGATGATAGTTATGGTTTCATTACAATATCATACGGTAATTGTGAAACATCTCGAAGAAAAATCACCACAATAGACTATAAAAACGGTTTTCAAATGACTTTCAAAAAAAGATGCGGCGATGTTCTAGTTTTGAAAAAGGGATTTGCCCCGTTTGCGAATATGTCATTCAAATTCGACGGTGAAAGCACATTTGATATGTCCGCTCTTTTTGATGCTTTTTCTAATTATGACGAGGATAGAGACAATTTCCGAAGCAAAGAATACCATTCGTTTAAACAAGGGAAATACCAGTATGGTGTATATTGTATAGAATTATTCAATGATGGACGTTATCAATATAAAATCCGGGATATATTGTTTTCTTCGGGTAAGTATGAAAGAGAAGGGCGTTTATTACAATTTTTCGATACAGGGTTAGATGCTGCTTTCTATGGCATTATAAAATCGGAGGGTATTGAAAGTCGGTTTTTCCCAGGTGAATTAAGAGGGAGGGTGTTTAAACCTTTAATCATTTCAAGATGAGCATAAAAAAATCATATTGCAAATCCGTTGGAACTGGTTATTTCTACTTCTATGCTCAATGCGATGTTCGGTCTTATGCACTTGAACTTAACAATGCCTCTAAGTTTGGGCTTTCTCTAAGCCAATACAATGATATTTTTAGTAATTATCGGTATTTTTCATCAATTTCTGGTTATAACGTTCCTATTTCAAAATATACATTATGGACTTTTATAAAGAGTATTTTGTTGCCATAGCATCGATATTGTTATTTGCATCATGTTCTACTAAAAGATTTGCTGAGCATGGTCTTGTGGACCAAAATAAGCAACCCGTGCAATTGGTGCTAGTGTCATTAAAGGATACGGTATTTGATCATACGCATTATGATTCAGTATTTAAAGTATCTTTGATCAATACTGGCAGAAAGCCTTTCCGCTTGCGTGAGCCGAGTGTAACTCATAATTCGCACCAGTTCAGGCGGATTTGCAATCCGCCGGCCTCGAATATCAGCATTTGCAATGCGAGAAAAAAGGCTTGCTCAATTGGATGAAAACCATTATATTTGCGACCAAAACAACAGTCTAACACCTTGAATGACACAATAAATAAGGGGATTACAAATCCGCAGGAACGAAAGAATGAATTATAGAATTTCTATTATAGGATTTCTATAATTGAATTGAAGCCTTATTCCGCAAAGGCGCATGTGTTTTAATTGTTTTTGAAATAAAGTTTCCTTTATTTTAGGAAAGATTTTTGAAAAGTTTCCTTTATTTTAGGAAACTTTTTTATTTTTGCACACACAAATACTATTACGAGGCAAGCCGTGTTGCTTCCGCAAAGCGACGACAATGGCAAACTACTTGAAAATGCCGTTCTATTACACCTGCATCGCCACCTCCATCCACTTGATAAAATCACTTATTATTCTGGTAATAAGGAATGCGACTTCGTAGTGCAACAAGAACAACAAGTGAAAGCATTGTATCAAGTGTGTTGGGAAATGCAAGAAACAACAACTTGGCAAAGAGAGATGGATGGAATAATAGAGGCAAGTACGATGACAAAATGCGACAATCTCTTTATCATAACTCATCATGATGAAGAGGTTATTCAACAAAATGGGAAGACCGTCAAAGTCATTCCTGCTTGGAAATGGATGCTGGAATAACTCCATTTTACGACACCTGTTTTTATGCAAAGGAATTAATTCCTATTTTTGCCTCTTAATTTAAAACCTTTCGCTATGAAAAAGCTTTTATTGTTTTTACTCATTTTTATGGGCTTGTCCTCAATGGCTCAAGAAAACAACATCTTAGATCAATACAAGGGCTTGCCTTTGCAAAAACATCGCGGCGACCTTTATTTTGGTGAATCTTTCAAGGCTCCCAACGCCCATCTTCTCACCGATGATGAGTTGAAGACCATGATGGACACCGAATTATTCGATCAATTTAACTCGGGTCGTACCTTGTATTACACAGGCAACACGCTGAAAACCGTCGGCTGGATTGCCTTCGGAATAGGCTTGGGCTATGCAGGACTGACCTATTTTGTGTATGATTACAATCTAACCAAAGATGCTTTATTTAACATCAATTTGGGACTGCTCAATGCCGGCTTGGGTGCGGATATGTTTGTGGTAGGTTATATTTTGAGGGGCATTGGTAACGGAAAACTCGATGGCGTGGTGGAACAATACAACCAAAACACGCAAAAGGTGTCATTCCATGTTTCACCTTCACTGATGAGATGTTGTCTTTCGCAAGACCAAAGCCATACGACACTGGGTTTGACGTTCAGTGTTGATTTCTAAAGACACGAGTGTATGAACTTTTTGGATAACCTCTTCCATATTGAATCCATAGAAGAAGTCGAAAACGGTTTCGCAGTCCTTTTGTGCTGCAACCCCGAGCATTTGATCTATCAAGCCCATTTCCCAGGCAATCCCATCACTCCGGGAGCCTGTTTGCTACAAACTGCAGGAGAGGTGCTGCAACAAAAACTTGGCCGTCCGCTTTTCCTGAAAGCGTCGAAGAACATCAAATACCTCAATGTGTTGGTTCCTGTCGAGGGTAAAGAGGTGCGTTTCACTTATTCGAATCTTGTCGAGACTGAGAACGAATGCAAAGTCCAGGTTGTCATTGCAGATGAAGCTTCCGTCTACACCAAAATGTCGCTGACCTTTAGCTATGAACCCGTCTGATGCCATAGCGACACGGAACCTGATGCAGCAACGGAAAGCCTGCATCATCATGCCGACCTACAACAATAGCGGCACCCTGCGCGATGTGGTGGAACGTGTGCTGACCTATTGCAACGATGTTATCGTGGTCAACGACGGCTGCACCGACAACTCTGCCGAGATTTTGGCCTCGTTCGGCGAGCGCATCACCGTGGTCGACTATGGCCGCAACCGTGGCAAAGGCTATGCCTTGAAGCAAGGCTTCAAGAAAGCCAAGCAGATGGGCTTCGATTATGCCATCACCATCGACAGCGACGGACAACATTTCCCCGAGGACATCCCCTTGTTTGTCGAGGCCTTGGAGCAACACCCCGGTGCCTTGATTGTAGGCAGCCGCAACCTGAAACAAGAGAACATGCCGGGCAAGAACAGCTTCGCCAACAAATTCTCGAACTTTTGGTTCAAGATACAAACCTGGATCGATTTGCCGGATACCCAAACGGGTTATCGCTTGTATCCTTTGAAAAGGTTGCCCCATATTTTCAGCGCACGCTATGAGGCCGAGCTGTCTCTGTTGGTCTTCTCTGCTTGGCGCGGCACTGACCTCGTACCCATCAAGGTCAATGTGCTTTATCCCGAAGACCGCGTCACGCACTTCCGCCCGTTTTGGGACTTCTTCCGCATCAGCGTGCTCAATACCATCCTCTGCCTCGTAGCTATTGTTTATGGTTGGCCTTCGCGATTAATCCACAAACTGTTTAAACCCAAAAATCGCTTGCGATTTTTTCTCTAATTCCAAATGGTTTTCAATAATAATTCTCTAATTCTCTACATTCTTGACAAATAACAAGAAATCCCGATGAACAAGTTCTTCCTCAATATCTACGACTACCTGTCGAAACACAAAGCCTTCTCGATAGCCCTATTGTTGGTTGTCACGGCCCTCTGTGTGTTTTCGGCACTGCGTTTGGACTATAAGGAGAACATTGCCGACTTCCTGCCCACTGACCCCGAGAAGGAACGCTACACCTCGGTCTACAATGATTTGGGCAACCAAGGCCAAATCACCGTCATCTTCTCTGCTGACACTACCCAGTTTGCTGGCGATGATGCCATCGATGCCATCATGGAGGCCATGGATGCCTTTGAGAGCCATTGGAAAGCAACAGATACCGCCCAAATCGTCAGCGACTTGCAGTGTCGCGTCGACGGCAGCCAAGTGTTTGACGCCATCGACTTCATCCGCGAAAACCAAGCCCTGTTTCTCACCGAAGCCGACTACCAACGCATGGATTCCTTACTGGCCGACCCCGAGCATGTGGCCACCAGCATGGCCAACATCAAGCGGATGCTTTCCATGCCCACGGCAGGTTTTGTGGTGGACGGCATAAAGGCTGACCCGCTCAACCTCTTTTCGCCCGCCTTGCAACGGCTGAATGCGCTCAATCCCACGCAGAACTACCGCTTGGAGGACGAATACCTTTTCAACGAAAGCGGCGACAAGGGTTTTGCCTTCTTCTCGTCGCCTTTCTCGGGCAGCGACACCCAAGGCAACGCCAAAATCGTCGATTTGATCGATAAGGTGACCAAACTGACTGAGAGCGAACATCCAGAGGTAAAGATTTCGGCC
>JAEEGH010018416.1_pt1 | contig 14779 bp, 8 predicted proteins | sample 9134181 | NCBI WGS metagenome assembly JAEEGH01 (sample SAMN16246544, study PRJNA631951) | gut metagenome | biome: gut microbiome; feature: rumen; material: DP-attached | host: Bos | place: Iran: Karaj | collected 2018-10 | reverse complement strand
TCGCCGGCGCCGAAGCAGGGACCGCAGAAGGCCGTGCGCACCGTGGCACCGGCGGCGATCAGGTCGGTGAGGGCGCCCTTGCGCATCAGATCCAGCATGACGGCCTGGCTGCTGGGATACACGTTCAGGGCGAACTCCCCGGCGCCGGTGCTCTTGCCGCGCAGCAGGTACGCGGCCTCCATGATGTTGGAGTAGTTGCCGCCGGCGCAGCCGCCGATGGTGCCCTGATCGGCCCAGAGGGCGCCGTCGCGCACCTTCTCCCAGAGATTCAGGTGCAGGCCGGGCTTCTTGATGAGCTTCTGGGCGTCGGCCTCCACCTGGTGGAGGATGTCGTCCAGGTTGGCGTTCAGCTGGCGGATCTCAAAGCCGTTGGAGGGGTGGAAGGGCAGGGCGATCATGCTGTGCACGGTGGAGAGATCCACATACACGCAGCCGTCGTAATAAGCGGTGTCGGCGGGGTTGAGCTCCTTGTACTCCCCGCCCCGGCCGTGCTCGGTGAGGAAGGCGCGGGTGTCCTCGTCGGTGCGCCAGATGGAGCTGAGGCAGGTGGTCTCGGTGGTCATCACGTCGATGCCGTTGCGGTAGTCGGTGCTCATGGTGGAGACGCCGGGGCCGACGAACTCCATGACCTTGTTCTTCACATAGCCGTTTTTGAACACGGCGGTGATGATGGCGATGGCGATGTCCTGGGGGCCCACGCCGGGACGGGGCTTGCCGTCCAGATACACGGCCACCACGTCGGGATAGGCGGTGTCCCAGGTCTGCTCCAGGATCTGCTTGACCAGCTCGCCGCCGCCCTCGCCCACGGCCATGGTGCCCAGGGCGCCGTAGCGGGTGTGGGAGTCGGAGCCCAGGATCATCTTGCCGCAGCCGGCGTGCATCTCACGCATGTACTGGTGGATGACGCCGATGTGGGGCGGGACGAAGATGCCGCCGTACTTCCGGCAGGCGGTGAGACCGAAGACATGGTCGTCCTCGTTGATGGTGCCGCCCACGGCGCAGAGGCTGTTGTGGCAGCAGGTCAGGATGTAGGGCAGGGGGAACTTGTCCAGCCCGGAGGCCCGGGCGGTCTGGATGATGCCCACATAGGTCAGGTCGTGGCTGGTGATGGCGTCGTACTTGATCTTCAGGTTCTTCGGATCGCCGCTCTGGTTGTGCGCCTGGAGGATGCCGTAGGAGATGGTGCCCTTCCGGGCCGCCTCCTTGTCGAGACCCACCGCCTCCTTTTCGGGAACGAGGGTCTTGCCGTTGAGAAGATACACGCCGGAGTCATACAGTTTGACCATAAGTTTCGTCCGTCCTTTCCTTAGTTGCTATTGATATTTTATATGCTTTTCTCCTGGTTTTAGCTTACCAAGAAAAGAGCAATATGTGAAATTCATGCTTTTCATCCATGGCATTCCGTGATAGAATATTCTTGTGAAGATAAACCATGATATCTCTGCCTCTTTGTCTATTCTTCACAAAAACGGCTGCATTTTGAAAAGTAATTAAAAAAATAAAAGCTATTCATCTTGAGAATAGCTTTCATGACAGGAGGAATGGATATGGATTTTCGGGAGCTGACCTATATTCTGGCCATCGCCAAGCACGGCAACATCACCAAGGCGGCGGAGTCGCTTTATGTGGGGCAGCCGACGCTGAGCAAATTCCTCATGTCCCTGGAGGACGAGCTGGGCTTGAAGCTGTTCCGGCGCGTCGGCAACCGTTACGTGCTGACCCACGCCGGGGAGCGCTATGTGGAGAAGGCCTCCCAGATCCTCTCCCTCAAGGGGGATCTGGACGCGGAGATGGCGGATATCATCAAGCGGGAAGTCGGCGAGCTGAGCGTGGCCTTCGCCAGCATGCGCTGCACCTACATGCTGCCGGGCTCTCTGCCGGCCTTTCACCGGATGCACCCCAACGTGAAGGTCAACGTGTTCGAGGGCAACTCCGAGGAGAACGACCGCCGCCTGCTGGACGGCCAGGCCGAGGTGGCCTTCTATACCCGGCCCAGCGAGCTGAACCCCCAGATCCAATATGAGACCATCGCCCGGGAGGAGCTGCTGATCTGCACCTGCAAGGATCATCCGCTTTCCCGCTTTGCCCGGGAAAACCCGGCCAGCCCCTATCCGAAGCTGGAGCTGGGGCTGCTGAAAAACGAGCAGATCATCATGATGCGGCCCCAGCAGCGCACCCGGCAGATCATGGACGGCATCCTGCGCCGGGAGGGCATCTCCTTCGACAAGGTGTTGTACACCGGCAACCTTCCTGCCATCATGGAGCTGGTGGCCCTGGGCTACGGCGTGTCCTTCGTCCACGAATCCCACCTCCGCCACCGGGCGGAGATCCGGCCCATCGACTGCTACAGCTTCGGCGAGCCGCGGACCGTGTCGGACTTCGTGGCCGCCACCCGCAAGGGCAGCTACATTTCCCGCTACGCCCAGGACTTTATCGAGATCGTCAAGCGCCAGGTGGATTCCTCCCAAAGCGAACAGGCCTGATTTCGCACATCGGGCGACACGCTCCCGCCCCGACGCTTTCAGAAAGGGAGGAGCTTGGGAAATGAGCGGAAAAGGGAGCAAAAGATTGATTCAGTCAGAAGAATGACTTAGAGTTGGGAGAAAAAACGATGCAGGAAAAAGAGACTGTGCTGGAAACCGGCTGCGGTACGCTGCGCGGCCTGGAGGATGAGCGCTGCCGGATGTTCTTCGGCGTACCCTTTGGGCACGCGGAACGCTTTGCCTATGCCAAGCCGGCGGAGCCCTGGGAGGGGGTGCTGGACGCGACAAAGCCAGGTCCGGCGTGCCCCCAGAACCGGGCCGTGCACGAGCATCTGGAGGATCCGACGCGCCTGTTCTATTACAGGGAGTATCGGGAGGGCTTGGAATTCACCTACGACGAGGACTGTCTGAACCTCAACCTCTATGTGCCGAAGGGCGCGGAAAAGGCCCCTGTGATCCTGTTCTTCTACGGCGGCGGCTTTGATTCGGGCCTCAACTGGGAGAGCCCCTTCGACGGCGGCGCCCTGGCCCGGCGGGGGATCCTCACGATCTTCGCCAACTACCGCGTGGGGCCGCTGGGCTATCTGACCCACGCCGAACTGAAAAACGCGTACGGGCGGGAGGGGAACTTTGGCCTGGATGATCAGCTCTGCGCGATACGCTGGGTCAGGGAGCATATCCGCGACTTCGGCGGGGATCCCGACAACATCACCCTGATGGGACAGAGCGCCGGCGCGATCTCGATCCAGTATCTGTGCCTGAACCCGGAAAATGAAGGCTTGTTCCGCCGCGCGGTGATGATGTCAGGCGCGGGGCTTTTTCCGAAATTTGCACTTCCGCGGCCCGCGGAGCAGACCCGGAGCTACTGGGAACAGTTTATGGAGCTCGCGGGCTGCAAAAGCCTCGACGAACTGAAGCGGCTGCCGCTGGACAGGCTGTTCGAGACCGTCGAGAAGATGAAAAGCATCCGCAGCGACGGAATATATCATACCATGCCCGTGATCGACGGCGTGCTGCTCAAGGATCGGGTGGACAGGCTGATCCGAAAGCCGCTGGCAATCGACTGTCTCATTGGCTATACGAACAATGACCTGTACGCGCCGGTCATGGCCTGGATCGGCAACCGCTACGGGCGGCGCCGCCACGCCTATATCTACTATTTCGACCTGGACGCGCCCGGCGACGGCAACGGCGCCTTCCACTCCTCGGATCTGCGCTATGTGTTCGGCACCCTGGACAAAAGCTGGCGGCCCTACGGCGCGCGCGATCATCAGGCCTCGGAGGAGCTCCTGGACAGCCTCGCCAACTTTGCCCGAAAGGGCGACCCGAACGGCGAAGGCTTGCCGGTATGGCGGGCCGCGGGGCCGGGGCTTCGTACCCGGGTGCTGCACATCGCGCCGAAGGGCACGAGGATGGGATATGCGCACTATGGAAAAATGCTCCGAAATATGCTGACGAAGGGAGAGCCGAAGGCATGAAGTTCGACCATCGTTTCCGCCTGACCGGGAGCGGCCCGTCCATGCGTGCGTATGAGGCGGACGGCGTCGTCATGCGCCTGGATTTTTTCGCGAATATGCTGCGCGTCGCGCTGCTGCGAAATGATGTGCCGCTTCTGCCGACCTGGAGCGTCTGCCCGGGCGGCGGAGAGGTGCCGCTGGAGGGACGCGGCAAGCTGTCCACGGAGGGCTTCGTCCGGGCGGAGCCGGAGATCCGGGAAAACGAGGAGGCGCTTTCCTTCGTCCTTTCCGGCGTGCGCTTCCGGATCGAAAAGAAAAACTTTCGCATCACGGCCGAGACCGATCGGGGCGTGCTGTATCGGGATCGCAGTGCTCTGGCCTACAACTTTGCCGGCGAGCTCGGCAGAGGCAGCGCGCACATCACCTGCCGCTTTGAAGGGCAGCGCGTCTTCGGGCTCGGCGACAAGTGCGGACCGGTCGACAAGTCCGGACGCCGCTTCGCGCTTGCGGCCACGGATGCTATGGGTTTTCGCACGGCGTACAGCGACCCGCTGTACAAGCAGATCCCGTTTTTCCTCTGCGATCACGCCGCCGGCTCCTACGGCCTGTACTATGACACCTACAGTCAGGGCAGCGTGGATCTCGGCGCGGAGCATGACAACTATTTCGAGCCCTTCCAGTCCGTCCGCTTTGACGAGGAAAACCTGGTGTTTTATCTGATCCTCGGCACGCCCCTGGAGATCGTGCAGCGTTTTTCGGCGCTCTGCGGCGGCGCAGCCCGGGTGCCCGAATGGGCCTTTCGCTACTGCGGCAGCACCATGGCCTACACCGACGCGCCGGACGCCGACGGGCGGCTGCGCGGCTTCTTGACGCGGTGCGAAGAAAACGGCATCCGTCCGGGCGGCTTCTATCTCTCCAGCGGCTATACGCAGATCGGCGAGCGCCGCTGTGTGTTTCATTGGAACACCGACAAGATCCCCTCGCCCGAGGGGCTTGCCGCCCATTTTGAGGCCCACGGCGTCCACCTGATCCCAAACGTCAAGCCGGCGTTTCTGGAGGAGCATCCGTTCTATGCGGAGATCGCGGAGAAGGGCTGGTTCCTGCATTATGAAGACGGTACGCCGGCCCGCTTCCCCTTCTGGGGGGGCATGGCCAGCTATCTGGACTTCACGAATCCCGGCGCCTGGGCGTTCTGGAAAAGCTGCGTGAAGCGGCAGCTCGCGGAGAAGGGCTATCGGCATATCTGGAACGACAACAACGAATACGAGCTGCAGGACGAGGCGGTGCTCGCCTGCGGCTTCGGCCATCCGATCCCCGCGGCGCGGATCCGGCCGCTGTTCTCGTATCTGATGGCGCGGGCCAGCCGCGAGGCCTGCCTGGAGGCGGGCGTGGACACGCCCTTCAACGTATCGCGCTGCGCGATCGCCGGGACGCAGAGGGTCGCCTCCACCTGGACGGGGGACAACTACACGGACTTCTCCGAGCTGCGCGGGAACCATAAGCAGATCATGACGATGGCGCTGACCGGCTTCCTGTTTTTCGGGCCGGACATTGGCGGCTTTGCCGGGCCGAAGCCCGGCGAGGAGCTGTTCCTGCGCTGGCTGCAATACGGCGTCTTTCTCCCGCGCTTCACGCTGCACTCGTGGAAGCCGGGCGAGGAGCCGACCATGCCCTGGCTGTATCCGGAGCGGATGGAGGAGGTGCGGCGGCTCTTTGCGCTTCGTGAGCGCCTGATCCCCTATCTGTACGCGCAGGCCGAGGGCGCGCGGGAGCGGCATCTGCCGCTGATCCGTCCGGTCTTTGTGGAGGACCCCTCCTGGGATGCGGAGAGCGACTGCTTTCTGTGCGGCGAGAAGCTCCTGGTCTGTCCCGTCTTCGACGAGGGCGTGTCGGAGCTGACCGTGACCCTGCCGCGCTTCGGCGGCGGCTGGCGGCTGCGGGGGGAGGGCGCCCCCTTCGCGGAGGGGGAGACGCTGACCCTGCCCTGCCTCCCGACGGATCTGCCGCTCTGGTTCGTCAGAGAATGACCCATACGAGCAAAAGAGGATGTAACGTGAGCTCCGTTACATCCTCTCGACATATTTCCGGGGTTCAGCCGTCGTACAATCCGTCCATTCGGCGCTTCTTGCCCCTTGTCAGCGCGTTCTTTTTCCCTGCGACGGCAGCTTTGGAAAAAGCTCCCGGCGCTTTTGCAGTACGGCCTGTTTCTCTTCCACTTCGCGCTTAAGCGCCTTCATTTCATCGCTTGCGGCGTCCTCCCGATACAGCAGATCAAGCAGCGCCGCCTGCTTTTCGATGATCGTATTTTTGACCAGGGCGCTTGGCTCAAGGTTTACTTCGACCTCATGCTTTACCTCGGCGGCACGCTGCTCCGCCTCCAGGCGAAGCCGCTCGGTCTCGGCTCTGATCGCCTCCACGCGCGCGGCGATGCGTTCCGTCCTATAGATGACTTCCGGATAAGCCTCCGCAAAGCGGCGGTGGAAGAAGGAGCGGTCACGCAGCAGCAGATGGATCTCCTTGTTGATCGCCTCGGTATTGTCGGCTTCGCTGCTCTCGACGCCGGCTTTGACAAGCTTCAGCACGAAGTGGGACAGCACATAGTCGGCCGCGAAGACACATGACAGTACCATGGCCAGGATTTCCCGCAGAGGAAGGCTCATGCGCCCGGAAAGGCGAGAGAGCAGGGGATTGAACAGTTCAACGATCAGGACGCCGCCCAGGCCGAAGAGGATCAGATTTCCGATCCAGACCCTGCCGTGCAGATTCATGGGCTTTTGACTGTAATCCCACCAGCGGGCGTGGAATCGTTTCTCAAGAACAAAGCTCGTCAAATACTCAACGGCGCCGCACAGAACAAAGGAGATAAGGAATGAAGTGCCGACGGAGAATTCCAGCGGGGAAAGCCCTTTGACCACGACCGTGATCAGGGCAGCGCCGAAGCCGTAGATCGGAAGCCACGGGCCTGTAAGGAAACCGCGATTGATGAACCGATGGAACTGAAAGAACTTCAGCGTAACTTCAATACACCAGCCGAGGAAAGCGTATGCGAAAAACAGCAATATGAGATTGACCAGGCTTTCTGACAGCATCGTATTCATACTCCTCCGAGAGATCTTCCCGCTGCTTTTTTCAAAAACAGCCCTTGACGTGTTTCAAATATAACATACAACAGGCGCTTTTTCCAGTATAAAAAGGCGCAGGAAGCACTTGCCGCGCTTGAGGAAGTCTTGAGCGCCTCCCGCGGCGGCGTTTGGCTGATCGGGCCTGTGTCGGCGCTTCCTGTTTCGGCGCCGGAATAGTATTACAGCCCTCCGAGGGACCGGCTCGGAGGGCTGTAATAAGGTGAGAGAGATTTTGGCCGCCTGTGTCTGAGAGGTGCAGACGACACTCGGATTGAGGGAGATCCGGGCGGCCTTTCAAGCATCTGATCTGCATAGAGAATAACAGAAAGCCGGACTTTGCGGAAGCCCCCCCGGGGGATGGCTTTTTCAAAATCCGGCGGCGGTTCAGCATCCCCTGGGAGGGGTTTATTCAGCAGTTTCCACAAAAAAGGAGGCGTATTTTCGCTCGTTGAGCGCCTTGTCCGGCAAAAAGCGGAGAAATATTTGTGAAAAAATGTCAAAGGACTCCGGAAAATGCCGCAGGGGGGATATGCGCCTCGAAAAAACCCGATCCCCCCACCCGGGTTGCGGCGGGCGCAGGCAAAGAATACAATGAAAAACATACAAGAGGCTCCCCGCCGCAGGCCCTTGCGTCCGGGGGAACGCCATCCTGTAATTATTCATAAACCAATGTGGGAGGAAAGAACGATGGCATGTTTTCTGGTTACCGCCGCTGAGGCGATCGTGGTCACCGCCGCCGCGAAGATCGTCAAAAACAAAGAGCGCAGCGCGGAATCTCTCAAGCTGGAGAAAAAGGCCGAGACCGAAACCCGGCACGAGAACAGGCTCCCCTGGAGCAAGAAGCTCATGATCCTGGCGTCGCTGCTGTGGGGCGGCGCGTTCCTGCTCTGCTACGAGCATATCTGGCACGGGGAGGTTGTGCCCTTCTTCCCGTTCCTGACCGCGGTGAACGACCCCGGAGACACGGCGGAGATGCTTCATGAGATGAGCACCGTCGGCGTCACCATGGCCGTGATCGTCACGGTCGTCTGGATGAAAAACCCCAGCCTCCAGCTGATGGTCTATGGCAAGAACATCGCCAGCGTCACCGATGTCGCCATTGACTATCCGGGCGTGAGCATCGACAGCATCGTAAGGCTCGACTCGCCGAACTATCTCTTTGTATATATTAATGTTCGCGAGGCGAAACCTGGTACGATGACCTTACGTTTCGGCAAGAAGCTGAAAGCCGACTACGTGCTGAAACAGCGTGAGAAAGCGGGTGAGGAGCGGCGCGGCTTCGACATCGGCGACGTGCTCTACCTGCTTATGCCCGACCGCTTTGCCCAAGGCTTAGACCACTCGAAGCCTATTGCCGGGATGAACGCCTACAAGGAAGACCGCTCGCAGCCCTCGCTGCGGCATGGTGGCGACATGGAGGGCATCCGCCAGCATCTGGACTACTTCACCGACCTGGGAGTCACCGCCCTGTGGTTCACGCCCGTGCTGGAGAACAACTCGCCCGACACGGACAACGGCTATTCTACCTATCACGGCTATGCCACGACCGACTACTACCGTGTAGACCCGCGTTTCGGTACCAACGACGACTACCGGCGCCTCATCGACGACTGCCACGCCCGGGGGCTGAAGGTGGTGATGGACATGATTTTCAACCATTGCGGCTTTGAGCATCCGTGGGTTGGCGACATGCCCAGCAAGGACTGGTTCAACACCCCCGAATGGCTCAGCGAGAAGCAGTCGGGACGTGACACCATGACCGGCTTCACCGCCAACAGCGACGGCAGCGAGCCCGCCAAGAGTGCCTACCTGCAAACGTCGTACAAGCTGACGCCCGTCCTCGACCCCTACGCCTCGGACGTTGACCTGAAGGAGACCGTGGAAGGATGGTTCGTGCCCTCGATGCCCGACCTGAACCAGCGGAATCCCCACGTCATGCGCTACCTCATCCAGAACTCGAAGTGGTGGATAGAGACGGCGGGCATCGACGGCATCCGCATGGATACCTACCCCTATGCTTTCTGTGATGCTATGGCCCTCTGGATGCGCGAACTTCAGAGTGAGTACCCCAACTTCAACACCGTGGGCGAGACGTGGGTGACAGAGCCTGCCTACACCGCCGCCTGGCAGAAGGACAGTCGTGCTACTGCCGGCTTCCCCAACAGCTACCTCAAGACCGTGATGGACTTCTCCTTCTTCGACAAGCTCTCGCAGGCCAAGAACGAAGAGACCGACGGCTGGTGGCAGGGTATGAACCGGCTGTACAACTCGTTTGTCTACGACTATCTCTATCCTAATCCTTCGTCGGTGATGGCATTCATCGACAACCACGACACCGACCGCTTCCTCGGAGCCGGGCGCGACTCGCTGATGCTGAAACAGGCGCTGGCCCTGCTGCTCACCGTGAACCGCATCCCCCAGCTCTACTATGGCACGGAGATTATGATGAACGGCACGAAAGAGGTGACCGACGGCAACGTGCGCAAGGACTTCCCCGGCGGATTCCCCGGCGACACGCAGAGCGCCTTTACCCGCGAAGGCCGCACGCAAATCCAGCAGCAGATGTTCGGATGGCTTAGCCGGCTGCTCCATTGGAGGAAGGGCAACGATGTCATCACGCGCGGCACGATGAAGCAGTTCATCCCCGTTGACGGCGTGTATGTCATAGCACGCCAGCTGGAAGACCGGGCGCTGGATGCGCCGCAGCATCTGGTGACGAGGACGGTGCTGACCATCCTGAACGGCACGACGAAGCCCGCCACCATGTCTGTGGGGCGCTATCAAGAAGTGATTGGCCAGACCACCCGAGCAAAGGATGTCCTGACCAACCGCTACTATGACTTGTCGAAAGATTTGCAACTGAAGCCCCGCCAGAGCCTCGTACTTGAGTACATCAAGTAAAATAACGGCCAGAAAGAGCCGGAAGGAGCTAGAAATAGCTCCTTCTTATTTTTTCTGAGCAGCCGACCACTTCTGCAGGCGCTTGTACTCCTTCTTTGTGAGGCGCATGAAGGAGCCGTGCTGCGGGCCGGTGACGCCCTCGATGTCGACGGGGTCGTGGAAATTGCGCAGGTGCTCGTCGGCCTGGCAGATGCGATAGTGCTTGGGATTGTCGGAGTACTGGATATAGGCCACGCGCCAGGTCTTCTCGCCGATGAGCTGGAAGGCGCTGCTGCCTTCGCAGTTCTTTCGTCCTTCGAACGACACGTAGTCATCCTCCACAGGCTCGCCCCAGCCGCTGGTCAGGTGTTCTGACGTGGCGGTGTAGATACCGGGCCGTCCGCCCTCTTTCTTGATAAGCATGTGGTAGAGTCCGTCGTCGAGCAGGTTGATGTCGGCATCGATGGTGGCATAGCCCCAGTCGAAGAGCAGCTTCGGCTGTGTGAGTTTGGTGAAGGTCTTGTCGGCATAAGAGTAGTACATGCGGTCGTACTTCTCCTCCGGACGGTTCAGCATGGAGTAGTAGATCATATAGCCGCCCTTCTCGCCATTCTCCCACACGTAGTCGGGGTCCCAGAAAATCTGCGGTGCCCAAACGCGGTTGATGGTGCTCCAGTCCTTGTAGACGCTCTCGGCCTGCGGATTGCAGAAGATGCTGACGCCCTTGCGGTAGTCGAAGGTCTTGCTCTCCCAGTTAATCAGGTCCTTGCTCGTCATCAGGTCGATGCCGTAGTTGTCCCATTTGTGGGAGATGGCCACACACATGTCTGTCGTCACCATGACGAATCCCTTGCCGTCGTAGGAACGGGTGATGAAGGCATCGCGCTGGCCGCCCTCGATGCGTGCGTGCACCTTCGGGTCGATGACGGCATCGCCGCCAATGATGTCTTCGTAGTGATAGCCGTCGCGGCTCAGGGCGTAGGCCGTATATTCGCCCCGGTCGCTCATGTGGCAGTACAGGTAGCCGTAGTCGCCCTTCACCTTGTTCTGGGCTGTTGCCGTCAGGGCACTTAGTGCCAAGGCAGCCATGAAAATCATTCTTTTCTTCATTGTCTATTTAGATATTAGTAGTTTTTTGCGGTGCAAATTTAAAGATAAAAAGTGAGAATACCAAATATAAATGATGTGAAATGACTCCTGCAGGCGGTTAAATAATACTAATAATGCGCTGAAAGCGTGCTGATTTCGCTTTTTGATGATTAATTTTGCAGCCACAAATGATTCATTTCCAAAGCAAAAAGAGTATTCACCAAACTAGAAAAAACGTATGAAAAAGAACTTATTTTTTATTGTGATGGCCGCAGGACTGCTGCTGAGCAGCTGTGCCTCGAAGAAAGAGCTCGTGGGTTGCCGCGAGGAGAACAAGAGTCTGACCAGCAATCTGCAGACCACCAAGGAAGACCTGGCCGCCAAGAATGCCCGCATCGCAGCCCTGGAGGAGCAGCAGCGCGGCATGCAGCAGGCGCTGGCAGCTGCCGAGGCAAAGTATGCCAAGCTGCAGGAGTCGCTCGACAAGAGTCTGTCGAATGCTTCGCAGAACAATATCTCCATCGAGAAGCTGGTTGACCAGATTAACGAGTCGAACCAGTATATCCGCCACCTGGTGGAAGTGAAGTCGAAGAGCGACTCGCTGAACATGGTGCTGACCAACAACCTCACCCGCTCGCTGTCGAAGGAGGAGCTGAAGGAGGTCGACGTGCAGGTGCTGAAGGGTGTGGTCTACATCTCGCTGGCCGACAACATGCTGTTCCGCAGCGGCGGCTACGAAATCAACAGCCGTGCCTCGGAGACGCTCAGCAAGATTGCCAAGATCATCACCGACTACAAGGACTACGACGTGCTCATCGAAGGTAATACCGACAACGTGCCCATCTCGCGTGAGAATATCCGCAACAACTGGGACCTCTCCTGTCTGCGTGCATCTTCTGTGGTGCAGGAGCTGCAGAACAAATATGGCGTAGACCCGAAGCGACTGACTGCCGGAGGCCGTGGCGAGTACAACCCCTTGCAGCCTAACGACACCGAGCTGGGCAAGCAGCGCAACCGCCGCACACAAATCATCATCACCCCGAAGCTCGACGAGTTCATGGAGCTCATCGGCGAGGCTCCCGACACGGAGGATTAAGCCGCTAGCTTAGTATTTGCTGTGAAGATATTCGGCGTAGGCATGAACTACCTCCTCCACACGGAGGAGCTGGAAGGGCGACAGTACCGCCCGGAGGAACCCGTCATCTTCCTGAAGGCCGACTCTGCCCTGCTGAAGAACGGCAAGCCGTTTTTCGTTCCCGACTGGGCGGGCCGTGTAGACTACGAAGCAGAATTGGTAGTACGAATATGCAGGTTGGGCAAAGGCATTCCGGTGCGCTTTGCCCACCGCTATTATGATGCCGTCACCGTAGGCATCGACTTCACCGCCCGCGACATTCAGCAGAAAGCCCGCAGCCAAGGACTTCCTTGGACCATCTGCAAGGGTTTCGACGGGAGTGCCGTGACAGGTGAGTGGTGCACGGTGAACGATGAAGAGAGGAGCACTTTGACCTTCCGCCTCGATGTGAACGGGCAGACGGTGCAGCAGGGTAATCCGGCCGACATGCTCTTTTCTGTAGATGAGATTATCAGCTACCTCTCGCGCTTCTTCACCCTGCGCACGGGCGACCTCATCTTTACGGGGACGCCAGCCGGCGTGGGGCCTGTGAAGATAGGCGACCACCTGGAAGGCTACCTCGGAGCGGAGCGCGTTTTGGACTTTTATTGTCGCTGACGGCAATAAAAGGGCATGCAGCAGCGTTATATAGAGGAAACGATGAAACGATTCGTGCTTCTGATAGCGCTGCTGCTGTGTGTCATTTCCAGAATGTCTGCACAGGAGTTTGTCAACCTGACTGCCCAAGAGGTCAGGATTGACAGCGTCTTGCCCGTCTGCTGCTATGCGTTTCCGCTGGGGAAGGGCTATGCCGACTCCGTCTATACCGTCAGTCTGGAGTACCCGGAATTCATCGACATGAGCGACGAGGACATCCGCCGCTACAAGACCATCACTTCCGACGCTCCCCTGCCCGAGATGCCTGTCATCGACCAGTTCGTGGGTGTCAGCCGCCGTCAGGGCACACTCTACGCGTCGTTCACTCCGCTGGTATTCCGCGAGGGGAAATACCAGAAGCTGGTGAGCTTTAAGACCCGCCTCCATCCCCTCGCTCAAGAGAGAGAAATCCATGAAACAAGAAGCGGAGCGTCTGCCTACGCCCCTCCCACAAGGGAAGGGTCGGGAGTGGCTCTTCACTCCGTCCTTGCCTCCGGTTCCTGGGCCAAGATCAGCATCCCTGAGACAGGTGTCTACCAGCTTACCGAAGCCCTCGTGCGCCAGGCAGGTTTTTCCAATATCAATAAGGTTAAAGTCTACAGCTACGGCGGGGCCTTGCAGCCCGAGGTGCTGACAGCCGACTACCTGGCGCAGACCGACGACCTGCAGGAGGTGCCCACGTGCACAATAGGAGGCCGACGGCTGTTCCATGCCACAGGTCCCGTGGGTTGGGGAAGCGCCACCGCCACTACCCGCATCCGCAACCCCTACAGCACGGTAGGATGCTATTTCCTGACCGAGAGCGACGGCGACCCCCTGACAGTAGACAGCGCCACCTTCGTCGCTTCCTTCTATCCCACAGCCAACGATTACCACTCTCTTTATGAAAGAGACGAGCTTGCCTGGTATCACAGCGGAAGAAACCTCTACGAGAAGACGTCGGTGCCCTCGTCGTCCTATGCCACCTACGAGCTGCCTGCCCACGACACCAGCGGCACGCTGACCGTGGTGATGACCTACGTAGGCATGGGCATGGTCAGCGTTGAAGTGTACGACTCGGCGGTGGGCAACATCAACATTGCCACCATACTCTCGGACACCGAGAAGGCAGGCTCGAGGACGGTAAACTTCCAGCTGAAGAACATCCTGCGGGAGAAGAACACCATCCGTCTGCGCCAGACGTCGGGCGACGGGGTGCTGAATCTCGACTATATCGCGCTGACCATGCCTACGGCGGCACCGGCTCCACGTCTTTCCACCGATGACTTTGCCGCGCCGAAGTTCGTCTACCGCATCACCAACCAAGACCACCATGCCGACGAAGCTGCCGACATGATCATCATCATTCCCACCAGTCAGAAGGTGCGCTCGCAGGCCGAGCGCCTGAAGCAGCTCCACGAGCAGCGCGACTCCCTGCGTGTGCGCATCGTGCCCGCCGACGAGCTGTACAACGAGTTCTCCAGCGGTACGCCCGATGCCAATGCCTACCGCCGCTACCTGAAGATGCTCTACGACCGTGCGGAGACCGAGGCCTACATGCCCCGCTACCTGCTGCTCTTCGGCGACGGAGCCTGGGACAACCGCATGCTCACCAGCGACTGGAGCACCTTCTCGCCCGATGACTTCCTGCTCTGCTACGAGAGCGAGAACTCGTTCAGCACCACCGAGAGCTATGTCTCCGACGACTACTACTGCATGCTCGACGACGGCGAGGGCAGCAGCCTCACCCGTCAGGACAAGGCCGATGTGGGCGTGGGCCGGCTGACGGCACGTACCGAAGAGGAAGCCAAGATACTGGTAGACAAAATCATAGGCTACGTGGAGAACGCCCAGGCCGGCGACTGGCAGAACACGCTCTGCTTTATGGGCGACGACGGCAACGGCAACGTGCACATGACCGAGGCCGACGCTGCTGCCAAGTTGGCTCAGGAGGCCAACCCCTCGTTCAACATCAAGAAAATCTACTGGGACGCCTAC
>JAEEGH010018413.1_pt1 | contig 14781 bp, 8 predicted proteins | sample 9134181 | NCBI WGS metagenome assembly JAEEGH01 (sample SAMN16246544, study PRJNA631951) | gut metagenome | biome: gut microbiome; feature: rumen; material: DP-attached | host: Bos | place: Iran: Karaj | collected 2018-10 | reverse complement strand
TGGCTCACACCTGACCAGGTGGCCATCCTGCCGCTGTCGGAGAAGTACAACGACTATGCTTTCTCCGTGATGAAGCAGCTTGACTTGGCCGGTGTCCGCGCTCAGGTGGATGACCGCAACGAGAAGCTGGGTCGTAAGATTCGCGACAACGAGCTGAAGCGTATTCCTTTCATGCTCATCGTGGGCGAGAAGGAAGCTGCCGAGGGACTTGTCAGCATGCGTCAGCAGGGCGGTGGCGAACAGGCCACCATGACCATTGCCGAGTTTGCCAAGAAAATCAACGACGCCGTAGCAGAAATGACGAAGGACTTCTAAATAACATATTGTTTTAGATGACTGTAGAGACAGTCGGACATAGTATTTGAAGACGCCCGCATCTGTGGTAGATGTGGGCGTCTGATTTATATATGCGTTTCTAATATGATATCGTTGCTTACACGTGGAGGTCGAGGATGAAGCGGGTGCCCTTGGTGAAGGCAGGATCAACCTCCAGGTCGCCCTTCATCTTCAGGGCCATTTGCTTGCAGATGGGCAGGCCGAGACCGTCGCCGGTGGTGAGGTCGCGAATTTCAAGGAAAGGCTTGAAGATATCCTCACGCTTCTCCTCGGGAATGCCCTCGCCGGTGTCGGAAATCAGGTACTGGTAGGTGTGGGGACTGCGCTTCTTGAAATCAAGGCTAATGCTTCCGCCTTCAGGCGTATAGATGGCAGCGTTGTTGAGCAGGTGCAGAAGTATGTGCGACACGTACTCCTTGTTGATGGTGGCAGTCATCTTCGGGGCATTGACCGTCAGGTGGACGTCCTTCTTCACCTTGTCACGTATCTGGTCCATCATTTCTTCGCTGAACTGCTGGATGGGAACGTCCTCCAGCACGATGCTGTCCTCGGAGGCGTTTTCCAAATCGGAAAGCGTCTTCACATGGTCGGAGAAGTCGAGTAGGGCCTTTACTTCGGGCACACGACTGTCAAGTTTGTTGAGTGTCGGCTCCAGCTGTGCAGAGATATTGCTGATGAACTTGGCTTTCAGGGCGTTGCTCTCGTTGGCCAGATTGATGGTCTTCTTCTGCTTACGCGTCAGCACCATGTAGCGCATCAGCACCATAGCGCCGAAGATGAGCGCAGCAGCCAGTGCGGCAGCCAGGATGCCGAGGGCGATGATTGTTGCCCAGCGTGCAGAGAGCGAGCTGTCCTTGTCGGCAATGGTTGCCTCGTTGTCGGCAATCTCCTTTTTCAGGGCGTTGATTTCGTCGGCATGCTTCAGGGCGCTGGCTGAGTCCTTCCAAGCTATGTAGTTGCTGTAAGACTGTGCCACCATATTGGCGTTGTTGCTCTTACGACCGTTGGCAATGAGCGTCTGATAGACTTCGTCCACCTTGTCGTAGTCCTTGGCAGCGGTCAGTCGCTGGGCCATCTCCTGGAATACGGCATTGCCCTTCTCGTTCATGCCGAAGGTGTAATAATAGATGGTCTTGCTGTAGAGCAGGTCGTTTTTGACGTTCTCGTCGCCCGACTGGGTTGCAAGGGTCTCCATGCGGTTGAGCTGTTCCTTGGCGCTCTCCAGTCTCTTCATCTTGATATACATCTGCAGGCGCTCCTTAGTGGTCAGGTAGTAGAGCCCGGCCTTGCCTGCGGCATCCAGGCTGGAGCCGGCGATGGTCGATTCTATGCGATGCAGAAACTCGAATGCCTCGTGGTAGAGGTTCTCCTTATAATATAATGATGTAGCCTTGACGCCGCTTTCAACGCTCTCACGGATCTGGCCTTTGGCGGCCTGGTCCTTGAAGGCTTGGATATACGACGAACGGGAGTTGGGTGCCTCCTGTGCGCTAACTGTTAAGACTAAGCATGAAAACACGATAGCATAGAAGCATAGAAATAACTTTTTGTACATAGTTGTCAGAGTTTTATTGATACATTTTGTGTGCAAAGGTAGTGCAAACTGAGTGAAAAACCAAATTTCTTATAAAGAATTTGTTTTTCCGAAGTGAAGCCCGCTCGGCTTTGCCGCTTTTATTAAGCGAAAGCGACTTAAAGAACCTAAGTAGTGTAAGCTCAAAAGGATGAAAAAGTTAGAAGTTAGGAGTTTGGTGTTAGGATTTTTTAGCCGCAAAGCAATAAAAAATGTTAAATCTTGTGAGGCGGCAGCAAATTCTTTCATCTTTCATCTTTCATCTTTCATCTTTTTTTGTACCTTTGCAGCCGATTTACGAGAAAAGTAGTTGATGAAGAACGACAAAATGAAAAATCAGTACCGCGTGAACGAGCAGATTCGCGTTCGCGAGGTACGTATCGTAGGTGATGGTGGAAGCACTGTTGTTCCTATACGTCAGGCACTTGACATGGCTCATGACCAGGGGGTTGACCTTGTGGAGATTTCGCCCAATGCACAGCCGCCCGTTTGTCGTCTTATCGACTATTCCAAGTTCCTCTACCAGCAGAAGAAACGCCAGAAGGAAATGAAGGCCAAGCAGGTAAAGGTGGAGGTAAAGGAAATTCGCTTCGGACCCCAGACCGACGAGCACGACTATCAGTTCAAGCTGAAGCACGCCAAGGAATTCCTGGAGGAAGGCAACAAGGTGCGTGCATACGTGTTCTTCCGTGGAAGAAGCATCTTATTCAAGGAGCAGGGCGAAGTGCTGTTGCTGCGTTTTGCCAACGACCTGGAGGAATACGGAAAGGTAGAGTCAATGCCCAGCCTGGAAGGAAAGAAGATGTTCCTCTATCTGGCTCCCAAGAAGGCCGGTGTGGCCAAGAAGAGTCAGCAGAAGCGTGACAACGAGCGCCGCGAGGCTGAAGCCAAGGAGGCTGACCGCATCATAGAAGAGGCGAATACCCCTGCAAACGGCGGTTTGTTAGCCAATGCCAAGATAAGTGCCGAAGCGTTGAAAAAGCTGACGGAGGAGAATGAAGAATGAAGAATCTGGTGCGTAACGCCCGGTATATGCGTTGCCACCCTATAATAAATAACAATTAAATAAAAAAAACAATGCCAAAAGTTAAGACAAACTCCGGAGCGAAGAAGAGATTCTCGTTCACCGGAACAGGTAAGATTAAGAGACATCATGCTTACCACAGCCACATTCTCACTAAGAAGACCAAGAAGCAGAAGCGCAATCTTTGCGGTTCAACGCTTGTTGATGTTACAAACATGAAGCAGGTTCGTGACCTGTTGTGTCTCCGTTAACCCTATTGTCAAACATTTAAAGTAAAAGAAAACTATGCCAAGATCAGTAAATCACGTTGCTTCAAGAGCAAAGAGAAAGAGAATTCTGAAACTTACACGCGGCTACTTTGGTGCCCGTAAGAATGTTTGGACAGTAGCAAAGAACACTTGGGAGAAGGGTCTCACCTATGCATACCGTGACCGTCGTAACAAGAAGCGCACCTTCCGCGCTCTGTGGATTCAGCGTATCAATGCTGCCGCTCGTCTGGAGGGTATGAGCTATTCTGCACTGATGGGTGCCCTGAACAAGGCCGGTATCGAGATTAACCGCAAGGTGCTTGCTGACCTCGCTGTCAACAACCCCGAGGCTTTCAAGGCCATCGTTGCTAAGGTTAAGTAAAGGTAAAGTAAACAATCTACCTGAGAATAAAAGAAGGCTGCATCATGACGATGCGGCCTTCTTTGTGCTTATGGGCTTAAAGGTCTTACAGTCCTTTCATTGAAAGCGAAATGCGGTTTCTTCTTAAATCGACAGCAATGATGCGGACTCGGATATGCTGGTGCAACTTCACTACGTCAAGCGGATGGGCAATGCGTCGGTTTGCCATTTGGGAGATATGAACCAGACCGTCCTGATGGACACCGATATCGACGAAAGCACCGAAGTCGGTGATGTTGGTCACGATGCCTGGCAGTTCCATTCCCTCATGCAGGTCTTCGATGGTCTGTACCGAGGGGTCGAACTCAAACTCCTCAATCTGTTCGCGTGGATCACGTCCGGGTTTCTCCAATTCCTGCATGATGTCGGTGAGGGTAGGGATGCCCACCTCAGCGGTGACGTAACGTTTGATGTCGATGGTCGAGCGTTTCTCCTTGTCTTTTATCAGCTCGCTCACGCTACAGCCACAGTCCTTCGCCATCTGCTCCACTAAAGCGTAACGTTCAGGATGTACAGCGCTATTGTCGAGCGGGTTATGGGCGTCCGGAATGCGCAGGAATCCGGCACATTGCTGGAAGGCGGCAGGTCCGAGACGTGGCACTTTCTTCAGCTGAGCCCGACTCTGAAACGCTCCGTTCTCACGGCGGTAGTCAACGATGTTCTGTGCCAATACGGGACCCAATCCGCTGACGTAGGTCAGCAGGTGCTGGGAGGCTGTGTTAAGGTTGACGCCCACGAGGTTGACGCAGCTCTCAACCACCTGGTCAAGCGAGTGTTTGAGCTTTGTCTGATCCACGTCGTGCTGGTATTGTCCCACACCGATGCTCTTAGGGTCAATCTTCACCAGTTCGGCCAGCGGGTCCATGAGACGACGGCCAATACTTACTGCTCCGCGTACAGTAACGTCCTCGTTTGGGAACTCATCACGGGCAGCCTTTGAGGCAGAATAGACGGAAGCGCCGTCCTCGCTGACGACGAAGAGCCTCACCCCCGACCCCTCTCCAAGGGAAGAGGGGAGTGATTGGATACAGTCCTCTACGAACTCCTTGGTCTCACGGCTGGCGGTACCGTTGCCGATGGCGATGGCCTCGATGCGATAGTCGTTAATCATCTGCTGCAGATGGATGGTAGCCTGCATACGATGATTGATAGGCGGGTGGGGGAATATGGCCTCGTGGTGCAGCAAGTTGCCCTGTGCATCGAGGCAAACCACCTTACAGCCGGTACGGAAACCCGGGTCAATGCCCATGACGCGCTTCTGCCCTAAGGGAGCCCCTAACAGCAGCTGTCGCAGGTTCTGGGCAAAGACTTTGATGGCCTCTTCGTCGGCACGCTCCTTGCTCAAGTTTGCAAACTCCGTTTCGATGGAAGGCTGCAGCAGACGCTTATAGCCATCTTCCACCGCTTCTTCCAAGAGCTTGCGACAGGCTCGGCTGCCATTGGGCACCTGGGGGAGGTAGCGTTTTAGCCGTTCAATGGCATCATCGTCTTCAATAGTAATGCTGACGCGCAGGATACCTTCGTCCTCACCTCGACGCATGGCCAGCAGGCGGTGGCTGGAGCAGCGCTTGAGCGGTTCCTCCCAGTCGAAGTAGTCGCTGTATTTCTGGGCTTCGTCGGTGTCCTTCTTGGCCTTGACGACTTTGGATACGATGAATGCCTCGCGGCGGAAGGCGGCGCGGACGCTGTTGCGGGAACGCTCGTCCTCGCTAATCTGTTCGGCAATGATGTCCTGGGCGCCTTTGAGGCAGGACGAGACGGTCAAACCGTCTCGAACAGTGAAGCGTTTCGCGGTTTGTTCCGGGTGAGGGTCACGTTGAAGGAGGAGTATCTCCGCCAGTGGCTCCAATCCCTGCTCGCGGGCCACTTGGGCACGGGTGCGGCGCTTGGGACGATAGGGCAGGTAGATGTCCTCCAGGGTGGTCGATACCCAGCAGTCGTCTATGCGCTGCTGCAGTTCAGGGGTCATCTTCTGCAGTTCGGTAATGGTCTTGATGATGGTCTCCTTGCGCTTCGCCATTTCTTGGAGCTGTTCGGCACGGTCGCTGATGGCGGCTATCTGTACCTCGTCCAGTCCGCCCGTACGTTCCTTGCGGTAACGGGAGATGAAGGGAATGGTGCATCCCTCGTCCAGCAGCTTGAGGGTGTTCTCTACGGCGTGTTCGTTGAGGTGAAGCTCGGTGGCGATGAGCCGTGTAAAAGTCTTCAGTAATTCCATAGTTTTGAATTTTGTCTGCAAAGATACAAAATAATTCATAATTCATAATTCTTAATTCATAATTTTTTATTACCTTTGCATCCATGATTTCAGTAGAGAACCTGAAAGTGGAGTTTGGCGTGAAGCCTTTGTTTGAGGGAGCATCGTTCGTGGTGAATCCCAAAGACCGTATCGCACTGGTCGGTAAGAACGGGGCAGGTAAATCGACCCTGCTCAAGATTATTGCCGGTCAGCAGCGTCCTACTGCCGGACAGGTTGTACTGCCCCAAGACACGACGGTGGGCTATCTGCCACAAGTCATGCGCTTGAGTGATGAGACCACCGTGCGTGAGGAAGCCCAGAAGGCATTTGCTGACGTCGCGGCGCTGAAACAACGTGTGGATGAGCTTGAACGGCAGATGGGCGAGCGTACCGACTACGAGAGCGATGATTACATGTCACTGGTAGAGCGTTATACCCAGGAGCATGAACGCTATCTGATGATGGGAGCCGAAAACCAGGAGGCACAGCTGGAACGCACGCTGATGGGTTTAGGCTTTGAGCGGCGTGATTTCGAACGTCCCACGAGTGAGTTCTCGGGCGGTTGGCGTATGCGAATAGAGCTGGCGAAGATCCTGTTGCAGCGCCCCGATGTGCTGTTGCTCGACGAGCCCACGAACCATCTGGATATTGAGTCGATACAGTGGTTGGAGCAGTTCTTGGCTACCAGCGCATCGGCTGTCATGCTTGTCAGTCACGACCGTGCTTTTATTAATAATGTGTGTAACCGGACGATGGAAATATCGTGCGGCAGGATTATTGACTACCGCGTCAAGTACGACGAGTATGTGGTGCTGCGCAAAGAGCGGCGCGAACAGCAGATGCGTGCCTACGAGAACCAGCAGAAGGAAATGGCTGACATGCGGGCGTTTATTGAGCGTTTCCGCTATCAGGCCACAAAGGCTGTTCAGGTGCAGCAGAAAATCAAGCAGTTAGAGAAGATTGTACCCATCGAGGTGGATGAAGTGGATAACTCTGCGCTTCATCTGAAGTTCCCGCCCTGTCTGCGCTCAGGTGACTATCCCGTTATCTGCGAGGACGTTCGTAAGGAATACAACCATGTGGTGTTCGACCATGTGAACCTGACCATCAAACGAGGTGAGAAGGTGGCGTTTGTCGGCAAGAACGGAGAAGGAAAATCCACGTTGGTGAAGTGCATCATGAACGAGATACCCTTCGACGGACACCTGAAGATAGGCCATAATGTGCAGATAGGATATTTTGCCCAGAACCAGGCCCAACTGCTGGATGAGAGTCTGACCGTCTTCGATACCATCGACCATGTGGCAAAGGGTGAGATACGCATGAAAATCCGTGACATCCTTGGCGCATTCATGTTTGGAGGTGAGGCCTCCGACAAGAAGGTGAAAGTCTTGAGCGGCGGTGAGCGCAGTCGTCTGGCCATGATTCGCCTGCTGCTGGAACCTGTCAACCTGCTGATACTTGACGAGCCTACCAACCATCTTGACATGAGCTCGAAAGATGTGCTGAAAGAAGCTATCCGTGCCTTTGACGGTACAGCCATCATCGTCAGTCACGACCGTGAATTCCTTGACGGTTTGGTTACCAAGGTCTATGAGTTTGGTGGCGGACGGGTACGAGAGCACCTGGGCGGCATCTATGACTTCCTGCAAAGCCGTCAGATTGAGGAGTTGAGTGAGTTGGGGAATCAACCCAATGAGGCCAATAAGCCGAATGCTGCCATTGAGCCTGACAAGCCCGACAAGGTGAACAGGCAGCAGGACTATGCTGCCCGTAAGGAGCAGCAGCGCAGGCTCCGCAAGGCAGAACGCGCAGTCGAGGAAAGTGAGCGGAAAATTAGTGATATGGAGCGTCGGCTGAAGGAGCTTGACCAACAACTGATGGACCCGGAAAAAGCATCGGACATGGTGCTGGTAACGGAATACACGACCACCAAGCGTGCCCTTGACGAAGAGGTGGAACGTTGGGAAAAGCTGTCGGAAGAGTTGGAGGAATTGACAATCGAAAACGAATAACTGATAATAAATAGAGAAAATGATGAAAAAACTATTAACAATGATGGCAATTGCATCGGTGACGCTGACAGCACAGGCTCAGACACCGTTAAGGTCAGGGCTTGACCTTACTGACATGGACACTCAGGTAAAGCCCGGTGACGACTTTTATGAGTACGCCTGCGGTGGATGGATGAAGAAAAATCCCCTGCCCGCAGCTTATTCGAGATTTGGAAGTTTTGACCGTTTGGCGCAAGACAACGACAAGCGTATCAATGGCATTCTGAATGAGTTACAGAAGAACACCTACCCTCAGGGCAGTGTGGAGCAGAAGCTCTCCGACCTCTACAAGCTGGCCATGGACTCCGTACGGCGTGACCAGGACGGCGTGAAGCCTGTGATGGAGATGTTGAACCGCATGGAGAAGGCCAAAACCATGCAGCAGTTGTTTGATATCCAGTTGGAACTGGCACAGTATGGTGCTACGGGCTTTTTCCGTGCCGGACTGGGAGCTGACGACAAAAACGCTACGCAAAACATTCTGAATGTGGTTCAGGGAGGCATCACCCTTGGACAGAAAGACTATTATCTTGACGAGGACGAGGCTACCGCCAAAATTCGTGAGGCCTACAAGCAGCATATTGTCCGGATGTTCCAGCTCTTCGGTTTCAGCAAAGGCGCTGCCACCAAGAAGATGAAGAACATCATGAAGGTGGAGACCGCATTGGCAAAGGTGTCCAAGTCACGTACAGAGCTGCGCGACCCCATTGCCAACTATAACAAGATGACCCTCACGGAGTTTGACAGCAAGTATCCGCATCTGCAGTTAGAGCGCGTGATGAATGCCAATGGCATTGAGAGCAAGTATCTCCAGGAGATGGTTGTCGGCCAGCCCGACTTCATGGCAGGTGCCGATATCGTTGTTGCCAAGCTTATTCCTGAGAGCTACCGCGACTACATGGAATGGCGCCAGATTCAGGGTGCTGCCAGCTATCTCAGTGAGGATATTGCCCAGGCCAACTTTGAGTTCTTCGGCAAGGTCATCTCAGGCCGTCAGGAGAACTATCCACGTTGGAAACGTGCCACCAACCAGGTTGAAGGCGTGATGGGTGAAGCCCTTGGCCGTATCTATGTGGAGAAGTATTTCCCTGCTTCGTCGAAGGAGCGCATGAAGGAGCTGGTTCACAACCTTCAGATTGCTTTGGGTGAGCGTATTGCCGCTCAGGACTGGATGGATGACTCAACGAAGGTCAACGCCCTTTTGAAACTCAGCACATTCTATGTGAAAATCGGCTATCCCGACAAGTGGACCGACCTGTCGAAACTGACCATTGATCCCAGCAAGACCTATTATGAAAACATGAAGGAGTGCAGCCGTTTCTGGAATGCTTGGGAAATTGACCACATGGCAGGAAAACCTGTTGACCGTGACGATTGGCACATGTATCCGCAGACGGTGAATGCCTACTATAACCCTACCACGAACGAAATCTGCTTTCCTGCTGGTATTCTGCAAGTTCCGTTCTTTGATCCCACTGCTGACGATGCTTTCAACTATGGTGCCATTGGCGTGGTTATCGGTCATGAAATGACGCATGGTTTTGATGACCAGGGACGTCGTTTTGACAAGGACGGAAACATGCATGACTGGTGGAAGGAAAGTGATGCTGAGAACTTCATTGCCCGTACTGACAAATATGCCGATTTCTTCTCGGCCATCAAGGTACTTCCTGACCTGAATGCCAATGGTCGTCTGACATTGGGAGAGAACCTGGCCGACCACGGTGGTCTGCAGGTATCGTTTGCTGCTTACAAGAACGCAACGAAGCTCAACCCCTTACCCGTGATTGACGGCTTGACCCCCGAACAGCGTTTCTTCCTGGCTTATGCCGGTGTCTGGGCAAACAATATTACCGAGGCTGAGATTCGCAACCGCACCAAGAGCGACCCACACTCCTTAGGTCGTTGGCGTGTCAACGGAGCCCTTCCGCATATTGATGCCTGGTATCATGCTTTTGGCATAAAAGCCGGTGATAAGATGTATATTCCCAAAGAAAATCGCCTTCCTTTGTGGTAATTTATTGAGAAAATCAACAAAAATAGCCGTCGTAAATAAAATTTACGGCGGTTTTTGTTTTAGGTTTTGTTTTTTTTTTATATCTTTGCCCCTGCCAAATAGAGATTATTTATGATGAACGAGGATAATACCCAAGTCGAGAGAACCCAAAGACCGGCAGAACGGCAGATGCCTGAGCTTGAAAAACCTCAGGAAGAGCAACAGTCCGCACAACAGTTTGTACAGAAACTACAAGCTGCAGTTGAATGTCACTATTATGGAGCAACGAATGATGCCGAGGCTACGTTCTGTGCTTCGTGTGGCAAACCCTTGCACACCGTGCTTTGTCCCCATTGCGGCTCGGAAATCGATCCTGATGCAGATTATTGTGAGATTTGTCATCGTTATGTTCGCACGGATGTCTGTTCCTTCTGCGGCAACCACCTGAACGGCAACGAGGCCTATTGTCCTGAATGCGGCAGTCCGCGTGGCGGACTTGTCTGTCCGGTTTGCCGCACGTTGAACAATTTTGCTTTCTGCAAGCAATGCGGCACTCCGCTGACTCAGGAAGCCAAGAACATGGTGGCCGAGTTACAGGATAGCCCTGTGTATCAGGAATTAATGGACACTATTACCGAGTACAATGCCCTGGACGAGATGGTTCCCTACAAGTCAGAACGCGACGTGGTCAGGGACCAGATGAACGACCAGCTGCGTGAGCGGGTGCTGACCTTGTTGGCTAAGGACAAGGGCGAGGCTAATCCAGTTATTCCTGTGGTTCGCACCAAGCGCTTGACGAAGGAAGAACTCGTTGAGAAGAAATCAGAGAAAATAAAGAATCTTTCCGCCATATTGGATAAATTGGCCTTGCCGGAGTCAACTTCTCCCGTGCAGGCCCGTAATTATGCAATGGCCAGCAAGCCTGCCGGAGTCCGACTGGCGTGGGTGTGCAACTATAAACATGCCATGCACAGCAGTCCTTGCGGATGCGCCAAGCCACAACTTGGCGGCAAGTGGGTGGTGTTAGGGAAGACTTCTTCAGCAGAAATAAAAGACGATAATAAATAATGGACCAAACGTTAAAACCACAGACATCGGCCAACGAACAGCCTCAGGCGGCCAGCGTGGGTGGCGGAACGACCCTCAGGTCAAATGACGCGTTGCTTAATACTCTTTCGTCAACGAAAAGGTCTTCCATACCCACTACCCAGTCTGACGATGCTGTCGATTTCTTCATGTTGAAAGGACAACGCTACAGGAATGTCCGTTGTTTGAGTAACAATTCGGGTGAAGCTCAGGTGTTCCTTGTTGAACGGGGAGACCGTGAATTCGTGCTGAAAGTCTATTACCCCAGCTTTGTGTTCAAGAAGAATCTGCTTAAGATTGTGAAGAGCATGCAGATGGAGATGATTATGAAGGTGATGGACTATGGTAAGACCTATGTTGAGGGAAAGAACCGTGATTACGAGCTCATGGAATACCTGGAGGGCGGCACCTTGAATGACAATCATGCCCAAGGCGACATCAACCAGTTCCGTCGAGTAGCCTTACAAGCTGCCGCTGCCCTGGCTTACTGCCACAACAACGGTATCATCCATAAGGATATCAAGCCCAGCAATTTCTTCTTCAGGGACAAGGCCCACACAGAAGTCGTTCTTGGTGACTTTGGTATCTCCTCCATTTTGTCTGAGGACGAGCGCATCCATCGCACCACTCAGGCCCGTACCCCTCTTTATGCTGCTCCCGAGATGTATAACGATGTGATTGACGGCGTTGTGGAGATTACCCCGGCTGTCGATTACTACTCGTTGGGTATCACGCTGATGACCTACTGGCTGGGTGAAAGCCCCATGAGTTCAAACGAGCGTATCATGATGCGCCGTAAGAATGAGGGACGTATTCCGAAAATCAACGAACTGCCTGACCGCGTGAAAATCCTTGTTCAGGGACTGACGGCTGTCAATCCACACAACCGCTGGACGTATGAAGAAGTGGAACGCTGGTTCCTGGGCGAGAGCCCCAAGGTTGACATCTCGTCACCCATACTGCGTTACAAGAGCTTCATCGTTGATCCTGAAAGGAATCTCGTAGCCGACAACATTCACGAGCTGATACCGTTGCTCATTGAGAACGAGAAGCTGGCCAAGGGCTATCTGTACGGTGGCCGTCTGGTTAACTGGCTCGAGCAATGTGGCAACACCAAGCTCAGCACCGTCGTGAAAGACATTGTCCAGAACCGTTATCCCGCCGACCAGAAAGCAGGCTTGATGGCTTCTGTCTATGCGATGGAGCCTACCTATCCTTATCAGGATGTCAAGGGAAATCTCTGTGACGATGTTCACAGCGTTGCCATTTCCATGCTGAGCTACGTCAGCGAATACAGCATCCTGCTCAGGAACCGCAACGACCGCCTCTGGCTCTACCTGGAGTCACACTCTTCGGCTGACATTGAGCGACTGCGCAGTTACTTCGAGTTTAAGAAGAACTTTGACGGACGCGTCGCTATTCTGCGTACCGTCTATGAGATAGATAAGGACATTCCCTTCCTGCCTAAATACGCCTCGTCTTCCTTAGCCGACATTGTGAAGGCCTTTGGCCAGTATGAGGTGACTGAAGATGAGTGGGTGAGCCTGACTGACGGCCGCTTGTTGTCGTGGATGTACAGTCACGAGGACCGCATGGCATGTGAGGCCCTGCGCATCATGACTGCCGAACAGCCCTATTCCAAGCAGTTGGCTTACAAGGTTTTGTATAACGTCTATCGTGATGCTGCCTATGACCTGAAGAATGCCGATTCGTCGGTGAAGGTGGGTGAGGTGCTGAAACAGAACCTTATTCGTTGGCAGCACATGAGCGACGAGGATATGGAGAAGGAAGTGGAAGACTTTGCCGACCCCAACGGCCGCTTTGCCTATTTCGCCCAGCTGCATGGCTGGTTCGAGCATTTGAACGAGGCTACGCGCAACTTCGACCTGAAGAGCGACGAGAACCGCGAGCGTCTCAGCGCTTACGATTTGCGCACGGCAGCCTACAGAATGTGCCGCCAGTTAGGCGTAGTTCCTGTCTATAAGCTGTCTGACGGTACCGAGCTAAAGAGTGAAGTGGATATTCGTCGCGAGCTTTATCCGCTCATCAAGTCTGAGATACGTGACGGTTCCTTCTGCCAGTGGTTGTCCGTATGGTACCATGAAGACCCGTTCAAGGACTTCTCCGAGGAATACAGCTACGAACGTACTTTGGAGCAGTGGGTCTATAAGTTGGGCGAGATTGACAGTCAGCAAGTGTACTACCGTCGTTATGTCAACGCCAAGGAGGAAACCTCCAAGAAGATTAACGAGGTACGTAACAACTACAACAAGGCACAGCGGAAGGAGAAAACGTGGCGATACATATTCTATGGCTTGTCTGCCCTGTGGCTGCTGATGGTGATGATTATCGGTATTTCCGGACGCGACTACCTGTTGAGCCACTCCGTGTTTACCATCGGACTACCTTTGGGTGGAATGACTGCGCTCATTGTTGCCATCAGGGCTTACTTCAGGGGCTATGGCATCTTCTTCTCCAGTCTGTGGGGTGCCCTGGGCTTGATGTCGTCTGCCATTCCCATCTGGCTGCTGAAGTATCTGAACCATTCACATCCCGGGTTCTTTATTCCGGCAGTCCTGTTTATTTCCCTTGTCTATATGGTCATCTGTCATTTTACTGATTTCAGAAAAGACCGCAGGGACGACCAGCAGCTGTTCGACTCCGTCCTTCGCGATGACATCAAGTCGGAACTGCTGGAACCGCTATATTATACCTTCAAGACTCGTTCCTACCGCTATAAGAGTTCTAAGTTCGGACTGTTGGACGATGCCGAGAACCAGCTGCACTCCGTGGCTGGAGAAACCCTCCTGCATTATATCCTCTGGTCAGCCCTTGTGGCCGTGCTCATTCTGGAGATGGTGGTTTATAGCCCCAAGCTGATGAATGTGGGCAATCCCGATCTGGACAACTGGCGACTGAGCCCTTCAACGGTGGTTAAACAGATACAAAAGGACGTCGAGTGATGAAATGTGAGCATTGTCAAAAAGAGAACAGACCCATTGCCAGGTTCTGCAAATGGTGTGGACAGCCCATTGTCTCGTCGAATGTACTTGACAAGCTGGTGGGCCTAGACGAGGTCAAGGCGCAGCTGAAGACCATCGTCGATACCTACACCTTCCTGCATTCCCGCAAGGACATTGTGTCTGTGCGTCTGAGTGTCAATGCCATCATCATCGGCGAAACCGGAACCGGAAAGACAGCCTTGGCCGAGGTGCTCCGTGATTATTTCTACAAGCATAAAATCATTGACAAGCCCAAGCTGACCATTGTCGATGCCGTTGACTATTCACGCTTTGTGGATAAGTGGGAAGACAACATCAAGAAAGCCCGCAACGGTATCCTGTTCTTTGACAATGTCCAGAAACTCCTGCCTGACAAGTATTCCAATCAGGTGAACCCGCTTGACAAACTGTTTGTCGAGATGGACAAGTGGGACGATAATCCGGTAGTGATTATCTCCGGTCTGCCCAAGGGTCTGGAGGACTTCCTGGCCAGCAACCCGGCCGTTGCCAACCGCTTCAAATACACCTTCCGCCTGCCAACTCCGGGAGCCCACGACTTGTACGCCATCTGTAAGATGATGCTGCGCTCGAAGTACGGTCTCAGCGACCTGACGCCTGAGGCTGACGACAAGCTGCAGCGCTACTTCCGCTACCAGGTGAAGATTAAGGACGACACCTTCGGCTATGCCCATATTGCCAACAAAACAGCTGAGGACATCTTTACGGCGTTCATCAGTCGCGGCTCTTCCGACGCCCTTGTAGAGGAGCAGGACGTGAGGGGCTACATTCCCGCCGACCGGAC
>JAEEGH010018412.1_pt1 | contig 14781 bp, 9 predicted proteins | sample 9134181 | NCBI WGS metagenome assembly JAEEGH01 (sample SAMN16246544, study PRJNA631951) | gut metagenome | biome: gut microbiome; feature: rumen; material: DP-attached | host: Bos | place: Iran: Karaj | collected 2018-10 | reverse complement strand
TACGGCAGCCGCTGTGGATTCAAAAACAGCGGCTGCCACAATGTGACAGCCCTACAATCATTCCTTGATCTCAACGTAGAACACCGTAGGATCATCCTCCTCATCAAACGATTCGTCCGTATAGTATTGTCCGGGCTTGCCGTCGTCTTGGAAGAGGAGGAGCGTCACCTTTTTGAAGGGGATGGGTTGGCCTTGTTGGCTGTAACGCTCGATGTCGGCTTCGGTGAGGCCTTCCAGATGCATCATCTTGAGCATCATGGCGAGGTCGAGGTTGACGTTGAGCAGCTCCTGTTTCCATTCAATGCTGATGACCGCTGTGGTGTAAAGCTTAAAATTCTTGACTTCAATCTTTTTCATGGCCTAAATTTTTTTGCAAAGATGAGAAATTTGCACGAAGTTTGCAGTCGTTTGCGGCAAAATTTCTATTTTTGTACAACTTTTAAAATCTAAGATAATGCGTAAAACTTTGATTATCATTGCAATGGCTTTATTTGCCATGCCTATGTTCGCACAAACCATCGAAAGTGTGGAAGTATCTAAAGCCCCTAACGGCGCATTTAAGTCGAATGGCAATGACTGCACCATCGAAGGCACCGTCATGAACGGGAAGAAAGAGGGTACTTGGATTGAGTATTTCACCAATTCCTATCTGCCCAAGAAAATCGTGAATTACGACAACGGCCAGATGAACGGCATTTATATCGAGATGGACAAGACTGGTTCCATCACGAAAAAGGCTGAGTATAAGAACAATGAGCTGAATGGTCAAGTCAGCGAGTGGTTCCGTGGCGGACGTCTCTCGAAGTTGAACACCTATAAAAACGGCAAGCTCGACGGCAAGCAGATTCTATGCTATGAGAAGGGCGGCAACCTGGAAGAATCCCAATACAAGGACGGTGCACGTGATGGCCTGACGACTTGGTTCTATGAAGACGGTCAGAAGAAGATGACCATCGAATACAAGATGGGTCAGTTTGACGGCAAGCAGGAGAGTTTCTATTCCGATGGCTCCCTGAAGAGCGAAGCCACCTACAAGAACGGTGTGCTGCAAGGCAAGAAGAAGACCTATGCCGAGAAGCAGAAACCCCAAACCGACAAGAAGGAATTGGACGGTAAGAAAGAAAAGGACATCAAGGGGAACCTGAAGGAAGCCAACGATGGCAAGGAGATGAAGGGGAACTTGAAAGGTTCCAACAAGGGAAAAGAGCTGAAGGGAAATGTGAAGGACGTCAATAAGGGTGCAAAGAAGCCTTGAACCGTTCTGTTAAATATGTTGTCTTGTTTGTCTTGGGCATGGGGCTTTCGCAGCTTCATGCCCAAGACACTATTATGCTGCAATCCGTTGAGGTGACGGCGGATAAGTATAACATCGAGGCCTTGAAACCTCTGGTGGCAAGGAAGCTCGACACCTTAGTGCTGCAGTCCAAAAGCACCTCCAATCTTTCCGATTTGCTGATTCAGCACAGCCCTGTTTTCATCAAGACCTATGGGCCTGGTGGCGTTTCGACGGCTTCGTTTCGCGGCACGACGGCCAGCCACACCTTGGTGCTTTGGAACGGCTTCCAACTTAATGCGCCGAGCTTGGGTCAGGTCGACTTCAGCACCATTCCCGTGTTTTTGGCCGATGACGTGAGTCTCAACTGGGGTAGCGGCACCTCCAACAATAGCGGCGGCTTGGGCGGTGCGGTCAACATCGACAATATGCACCATTTCGGCGATGGCTTTCTGCTGGATTTGAAGCAGACCTATGGCAGTTTCAACACCTTAGGTAGCTTTCTCACTGTAGGCAACTACGGCAAGAAGTTCTCCTTCCGTGTGAAAGCCTACCGCAACTCGTCGGACAACGACTTCGAGTACGAGAACCTCGCCACCATCCCGCACCAGAAGATGAAGCAGCGCAATGCTGACTTCGTCGACTATGGCGTGATGCCCGAGATGAGCGTGCTATTGGGCAAGAGCGTCATCTCAGTCTCATCGTGGAACCAGTGGAACAACCGCAACTTGCCGCCCATCATGCCCAATGTGTTCAACATCAACTCGGAGGAATGGACGCGCGACAACTTCTCCCGTAACTTTGTGTCTTTCAAGACCTATTGGGAGACCGGTAGCTTGCAGCTGAAATCAGCGGCTTTTATGGAGAACCAACGGTATTTCCTCTTGACGCGCAACCCCGTCACCGACGACACAGTCACCTTTATAAATTCCGAGAACCATGCTTTGATTCTGCACCAAATCGCCAACCTTGAGCAGCATCTTTATAAGAGTTGGACGCTGAAAGCCAAGCTGCAATGGGACAACGAGCGGGTGAGGAGCAACAACTATGTAGGGGAGAAGCGACGCAATCTGGCATCGGCCTACGCTGCTGTCAGTGGCGAGCCTTTCGACTGCGCCCAACTCAACCTCACTGCCCGCTACGACTGGACCGACGGCAAGGGCATGGGCCTGTTCCCGACGGCCACTTTCTCGTATCAGTTGCCTTTCTATAAGGCCATGAGTTTCACCTTGGGTTACAGCCATAACTACCGCAACCCCTCGCTGAATGACCTCTATTGGTATCCGGGCGGTAACCCTGACCTCTTGCCCGAAAACGGCCGTACCGTCGACCTCGCCGTGAAATACGGCCTGCAAAAAGGCCCCTTCAAGCTCGACCTTCGCACAGGTGGTTACTTCTCCAACGTGAAGAATTGGATCCAGTGGATGCCGACGTCGTACCGTTTCTGGGTGCCGGAGAATGTGGCCAAGGTCTATGCACGCGGTATCGAGAACCATATCGACGCGGCCTTTGTTAAGGAAAACTGGAAGGTCACGCTTTCGGGGAACTATGTCTTCACCGTCACCACCGACGAGAGCGAGAAGGCCGAACAGCAAGGCACAAAAGGCAAGCAACTCATCTACATCCCGCGCCATCACGCCAATTTCTTCCTCAACACCCAATGGAAGACTTGGAACCTGAGCTATACTGTCGAGGTGACGGGCCGCCGCAGCACCTCCTACAACGCGCAGGAGTTCTTCGCTTACGACTTGCCTTCGTATGTGCTGCATCATGTCGCCCTCGGCAAGCAGCTCAAGAAGTTCCGCATTGAGTTGCGTTGCAACAACCTCACTGACAAGGACTACCAAAACGTCATCTGGCGTGCCATGCCAGGCAGGAGCTTTGAGGTGATGGGGGAGTTTAGGTTTTAGTTTAGAGTTAGCAGCCATGTCGGCCGTGGCCCGCGCGCCCAACCCGGTGGGGTGTTGGCGTTCCCGGTTTTTAGGGCCTAGCAGCCATGTCATTCCTGCGGAGATATGTGCGAAGGTGGGAATCTATGGCTGCGGCTTGTTTGGGCTAATTCAATTCCTTAAATAGCGCGAGTCCCTTTGCGGTAAGTAGGTATTTCTGCCTAGGATGGCGGGGAGAGTGAGGGTAAAGTAAGCGGACATAGCCATCTTGCATGGCAGGGTTAAGGTAGAGTTTTAAGAAGTTGTCTCTTCCTTTAAGCCCCACACCAATCATCATTTCTTTTACGGACAATTCTTGTTCACCAATGGCACGTATCAGTTTTAAAATATCCGGGTTATCTGTGTGCAACTTGTCCTGTACTTGTCCTGTACTTGTCCTGTACTTGTCGGCTGCTTGTCCTGAACTTGTCGGCTCCGCCACATTCGATTGCACACTCCATTCCTCAGTGGGATGGATATGCAGATAGCGGTTGCGAAGGTCCCACTGTTCGCCGAGGAGCAAATTGCGGAAGAAACGTTCCAGATAAATGGGGGAGTAGTCGATACCTTTCACGGCACTCTTGTAGTTGGCGCGGACAAGGGCATTGCGGAAATACCAGGAGTGTTTTGCGAACAAGTCATTCTCCACGTCAAAGCCTATCGAACGTAGATACTGAATGGTAAACACCGCCGTGGTGCGGGTGTTGCCTTCGCCGAAAGCATGGATTTGCCAAAGTCCGGAGACGAAGCTGGCGATATGAGTGATAAGGTCGTCCTGTGCGAGGCCTTTATAGCTGAATTTGCGTTCTTGCTTGATGTCGTAGTCCAATGCCCGGCGCAGGTCTTCCCAATTCAGGTAATTCACCGTATCCCCTTCCAGCACCCATTCCTTTTTGGTGATGTCGTAGTCGCGCAGTTGGCCAGCGTGTTTGAAGACACCATCGAAGATGCGGCGGTGCAGCGAGACAAAGCCATTGGTGGTGAAGTCGACCGTCTTCACAGAGAGAATCTTTTTTATGCTTCTCGATACCTTGTCGGCCTCATTCTTGTCGTCGTCATGGGCTTCGCGCGCTGCCTTGCTTTCATAATAGCTGTCGAGCAACTTGTCGACCTGATCCATGGTCAGCTCGCCTTCGATGTTACGTCGTGCCAAGTCGTTGAGGTACTCCGAGGTTTTGAGTCCGTCGACGGCCTGCAGGCCAATAGCCGTGCTCCACGCGTAAGCGGCTTCGCGTTGTGTAGGTTCTCCTTGTCGGATATATTCGTCGAAGTCTATGTATTGTTGTTTGTTGGCCATGGGGCGTCGTCTTGAATTAGGCTTCAAAGATACGAAATTTTGGTGGATTATGGGTGGGTTTTCTCATTTTTCTTTGGGATGCAGCAGCCATGTCCACGTAGGCATGACATGGCTGCTGCGAACCCAACACAAAAAAGGGCTGACCGCAGGTCAGCCCTAACTCTAAACTCTAAACTCTAAACTATTCCTTCACCACCTTCTTCACAACAATCCCATTCTCACTCAACACACTCAAAAAATACAACCCTCGAGGTAACGAAGCCATGTCAATCACATGCTCGTTGTGCCTCACAGCGCTTTCATAGATGCAAGCACCGGTGACGGTGATAAGGCGCACATACTGCATGCCTTCGCTTTGCAGGGTGAGCTGGTCGCTGACGGGGTTGGGATAGACCATCAAGGCGTCGTATTGGGTTGTGGTTTCCTCAATGCCTACGCTGGGCCCGAGATAGATGGTGTTGGATAGCTCAGTCTCACGACCCTCCCACACAGCGGTGACATTGTAGCGTTGGTTTTCGGTGGTGTTGTAGCTGGCTTGCGTGGCCGTGAGGGCTTCATAACCTAAGTCAAGTTGCTCTTCACCGCCTTCCTCGGGACCCCAATACACGTTGTAGCTGAAGTCGCTGCCGCCGTCCATGGGGCTGGTGTAGCCACGCAGCATCCACGACACATATTGGTTGAATTCGGTGACAGGCTTCCAAAATGCGCCCTGCTTGATCAAGCAGCTGTTGCCCTCGCCAACGTATTCGCAGCAGGGGATAGGCTTCTGGGTGCCGCTTGAGGTGGCTACGCAAATCCACAAAGGAAGCGTGGGGTCGAAGGTGACGGGCTCGTCCAAGGCGAAGCGTACAAACGCCTGGCTGCCTTCCATGTCGTGTCCCTGCTCATAGAGTAAGGGCGTAGAGTTGTTGACCAGATCGCTGTTGTAGATGCTGTAGGTGTAATGACCTGGGGAGCAGTCGAACATCTCGATATGGGTGAGCGGATGGCCTTCGAAATGTGAAAGGCATTCGGAATCAATCTTGATGCCCCATTTGTAGTTGCTCGATCCGATATGGTCGATGAATTTATTGTCGTCGTAGGCCAACAGACCTTGTCCGAAGAACTCTGGGGCTTCCCAGCTGAGCTCCACATGACCGTTGTCGTAGGTGCCTTCAAGGTTCTGTGGCGGTTCGCAATAGTAGTTCATCACGTTGGCCTGCACACTTTGTTCGGGATTCCATGTCGAAACGCCATTAAGAAGGGTCTCCACGTGGTAATGGTAGGTGCCTGAACGCATGATTTTGTCGTCGAGGTAGCCATAGCCTTCTTGTGATGCGATTTTCCTGTCGCCACGATAGATGTCGAAGCTATGGTTCTCCGTAGGAACGGTCCAGTTGAGTTGGATGTTTTGACCATCGGAGGTGGCGGTCAGATGCTGCGGTGCAATCAAGCCTAAACCGTTGTCGGCCACGGTATGGGTGGCGATGCAACCCGATGTGGGTGCTTCGATGTCGAAGAGGGTCTCCTCGCCTGACGCATTCAGACGGGTGGCTTTCACATGAATGCCTTGGCTTTCAGGGTCGAAACCGGCATTCCAGTTGAAGGTGACCTCAGTGTTGGCGGGCACATACAAGTCGGTCTCGGCTTGGGCACCTTCATAGAGGGTAAGATACGCGGTCTTCATATCTGAGAGGCTGTAACTCACCTCCAGCTCACCACCTTTGGTGCCGTAGGGAGAATCGGAGGTGATGGAGAGGTGGAGGGTCTCATAGTTGCCAAAGATCACCCATTGCTCGGCATAGTCCGACAAGGTGTCACCGTGATAGGAGGCCAAGTAATAGGTATGGTAACCGTCGTCGGCATCGGTGTAGGGCTGCGCAAAATGCGTGTCCGTGAGTTGTGAGGCCACTTCATAGCCGTCACGATAGACGTTGTAGCCATCCACATTGGGCATGGCATCCCACGACAGTTCCACCTGATGCGAAAGGCTGTTGACATTGGCGATGAAGTTGGTCGGCGCGGGTAAGTGGTTCAGCGGGCCGTAGGTGAAACTCATGCGGTCGCCTCTTGTGCTGATGTCATAGATGGAGCCTTGCCAATCAAAGGATTGTCCGTTGGTGAGGAAAATGGCAGGATTGGTGCGTTGGTTGAACTCAGTCCTATTCCGCTCGGCGCAGAAATTGGCGTGGTTGAGGTCACCTGAATTGTAAACATCGCCGTCAGGACGGAAGAGGTAGACTTCGTCGAACTGGTCATAGCCATTCCATCCCGCATTGCCGTCGAAACGGAAATCGATACGGTAAATCAGCAGTCCGCCATCGGGCACATTCGAGTCAAACAGGTCTTGGTCGTTTCGGTATTCGAGGCAGAGGAACTGGTCGTTGTTAAGCTGAATCATACAGGCATTGCGACGGTTGCCCTCCCAGGAGTCGGCTTCCAATTCGTAGGTGCCGTAGGCGTTGATGATGGGAATGTCATCAATCCAGTTGCCGTACTTGTATTTCATATAGGTACCAATCTGTTGCGGAGGCTCGGCGGTGCCACACATGAGGTCCCAGCTACCCACGGGGTCGACGCCACCGTTGTAGTGGTACAGGTCGGGCGCGCCCAAAGAGTGGTTCATCTCATGGCACAGCGTGCTGACGTTGAAGTAGCCTCCGATTTCGAGTTGCAAATTGAAATCGTAAACCTGAAGGTCGTTCAGTTGCACATAGCGGTCGTAGATGCACCAACGATGGGGCCAGAGCAATGAGGCCCATTCGCCAGGTTGACCTTTGATGACAAACACCACATTGTCGACCAACCCATCTTCGTTGTAGTCGAGGTCGAGGGTGTCGGGCACTTGGTCGGCCACGTAATAGATGGCGCGCTCTAACAAGGAGAACTCGCGTTCGGCGGTCTCACCATCCTGATAACCCAAAGGATTGGTCACAGGGTCGTATGGCATATAGTATTCTTTCGGGTAGATGTCCTCGTAGGAAAGGATGGTCTCGCCGTCGGGTTCGGGATAGCAGTAGGAGCGGAGGTCGAGTTGGTTATAGGAGGCGTGGTGGAAGTAATTGTGTAGCGATATGGATTCATATCTGGAAGCGTTGAACATAGAGTCGACGGTGGAGTAGGGCGTGCTGTGATAAGTGTCGCCCGCAAAGCGGATGAAGACGACCAAGTTGTTGTAACGGCCATGGTTCGTCTCGCGGTTCTTGGGCCGTTTGATGGGCTTGATGTGCTGTTCGCGCTCCTGGCGACGTTGCTGATAGGCTTTCTCGGAAATCTTCACGTAGGGCTGAAGCCCGACCTCAGCAGGGTCAACGCTGTTGACGCGATAAGGGGAAGCCACCACTTCGCCTTGACTGTTATGGATGGCATAGCAGTAGTAGCCGTCTGCGTCTTTCGCGAAGGTGAAGCCGTTGGCGTCGTGCACGTAGTTGTAGAATTCATCGCCCGAGGCAAAACATTCGATGACCTGGCCATCGGGTTGGGTGATGCGAACGGGGATGTTCTTTAAAGGAGCGGCAAAAGCCCATTGAAAAGCGCCCAAAAACAGGGCGAGTAGTAATGATAGTTTTTTCATATTGTATCTGTTTATAACCAAACTTCTAATTTGTGTGATGTTTAAAAAGATTCCCTAACGGGAATGGCGTTGAGTTGGGTTTATTAAGCGGCGGCATGAACAAATTGACGGGTCGTAAGCTCTAATAGCCGCCGCATATATATTGATGATAGCGTTCCATTCCCTGCAAGGGAATCTCAATAATCCTTTACTTCAAATCAATAAACGGCACTGAATTGCCCAGCATGTATTGCGGCATTTTACCGTCCCATTTCTGCACGGCCTCATAGTTCACCAGTTTGGGGTTACTCTCCAAAGCTGCAGCCTTGATACTCATGGCTTCGGCCTCGGCTTGTGCCTTGATTTTGGTCTGCTTGGCCTGTTCCTCCACTTGGATGGTCACGTTTTTGGCCTTTAAAGCGTTCTGCTCTGCCACCTGCTTCTCCTTGATGGCGGTTTCAAAGTCGTCGTCGAAGTCGATGTTAGTGATTTGGAATTGAATATTCATGAAATAGTTGCTGTCCAATGTCTGACGCAATGATTCTTCTATCTCACGGCGGACGGCATCACGGTTTTCAACGATTTCAGTGGCCGCGAAGTTGCCGAAGCTTTGTTTCATGGACGAGCGGATGAAGGGCACTACGATGCGGTTATGGTAGTCGTCGCCGACGTTCTTCATCAACTTGCTGACGTTCTCGCGCACCAAGTCATAATTAATGGTATATTCCACCTCCGAGGTCTGCACGTCGCGGGTGTAGCTGTTTTCCTTGCCGTCGAACTTCTTTTGTTGCACGTTCACACGTTTGATGGTCTGGATGAATGGAATCTTCATGTGCAGGCCGTCGTCAATCACCTCGTCGCTCATCTTGCCGAAGGTGGAGAGCACGCCACGCTCTGACGAACGGATGGTGTAGAACGAAGAGAAGAAAACCAAAATGGCGAACAGCGCCAATACGCCCCAAAGGAAATAGCGTCCGATTTTCTTGTTATTGGGGTTGATGTTAATGTTGGTGTAAGGTTGACTCATGGTAGTATTGTTTTTATTTGTGTATTTGTTGGCAAAAGTACACAATAATTTGAAATCTTGGCAATTTTCAATTTGTGTCGGAATTTTGTTTATCTTTGCCTTTTCATATCAAAACGAAAACACAATAATTAAATCAATGGATAATAGACTTTTAGATAACAAACTCCCTTATTTGGTGGCCGATACGAGCTTGGCCGCTTGGGGACGTAAGGAAATTGAAGTATCGGAACACGAAATGCCTGGTTTGATGTCGCTGCGCAAGAAATACGGCGACACAAAGCCGCTGAAAGGCGCGAAAATTATGGGCTCGCTCCACATGACCATTCAGACGGCCTGCCTGATTGAGACTTTGGTCAAATTGGGTGCCACGGTGCGTTGGTGCAGCTGTAACATTTTTTCAACACAAGACCATGCTGCCGCTGCCATCGCCGAGACGGGTACTGCCGTCTTTGCTTGGAAAGGCGAGACGCTCGAAGACTACTGGTGGTGCACAAAACGCGCCATCACTTTCCCCGACGGCACAGGTCCCGACTTGATTGTGGACGACGGCGGCGATGCCACCTTGCTGATTCACAAGGGCTATGCCTGTGAGAACGACCCGAAGTTGCTTGATGAGCCCGTGGGCAGTGCTGAAGAAGCTGCACTGATGAGCGTCATCAAAGCCACATACAAGGAGAATCCTACTTTCTGGCATACGGTGGTAGCTGGTTGGAAAGGTGTCTCGGAAGAGACCACCACGGGCGTACACCGTCTATATCAGATGCACGAGCGTGGCGAACTTTTGGTGCCCGCCATCAACGTGAACGACTCGGTGACCAAGTCGAAGTTCGACAACCTCTACGGCTGCCGTGAGTCATTAGCTGACGGTATCAAGCGCGCTACTGATGTGATGATTGCCGGTAAGGTAGTTGTGGTGTGTGGTTATGGTGAGGTAGGCAAGGGCTGCTCGCACTCCATGAAGAGCTATGGCGCCCGCGTGCTCGTCACCGAAATCGACCCCATCTGCGCCCTGCAAGCCGCTATGGAAGGCTTCGAGGTCACGACGATGGAGGAGGCCGTCAAGGAAGGCAACATTTTCGTCACCACGACGGGCAACTGCGACGTGATTACGCTCGAACATATCCTGCAAATGAAAGACCAGGCCATCGTGTGCAACATCGGCCACTTCGACAATGAAATCCAAGTGGACCGCCTCGAAAAGACTGAGCATTTGAAGGAGAAAATCAACATCAAGCCGCAAGTCGACAAATACGTCTTCGACGACGGTCACTGCATTTTCCTGTTGGCTTCGGGCCGCTTGGTCAACCTTGGTTGCGCCACGGGTCACGCTAGTTTTGTGATGAGCAACTCGTTCACCAACCAGACTTTGGCCCAAATGGACCTTTGGGAGAAGCGTGGCCAATATAAAGTAGGTGTGTACTGCCTGCCCAAATATTTGGACGAGGAAGTCGCCCGCCTGCACTTGGAGAAAATCGGCGTGAAGCTGACCAAGCTCACGCAAAAGCAGGCCGACTACATCGGCGTTCCCGTCGAGGGACCTTACAAGTCGGACATCTACCGTTATTGATTCGTTTTTTTCACCGGTCTGACGGAAATCTTTTTGTTGGGAGCAGTGCCAATGGTGCTACTCCCTTCGTTTTTGCCTTTGTCTGAAACAAGCATGAAAACCGCATCGCCCAAGGTGTTGTTGATTTGTTTCCGTTTCAGGTCCCTGATTGACGAGGGAAACTCAAACGAAACAGCTTTCCCTTTTCCGTCGGCTTTGACGATAGCTGTAGTTTTTTCGGCAGTCATTTCAAGTCCTGTTTCTGCATCGAACCATTTGACAATGTATTTTGTGCCAACAGGTTGGCTTTCAATGGGTATGGTGATGATGTTACTGCTGGAACTTGGCGCAGGACGGGTGCTTGGTTGCAGCGTCATAAGGTAGGATTTAGGGTCAAGGGGCGTGGTTTTGCCGAAGTGTCCTTTGGAAACGTCTTTTTGTGCCAGATGGCGCAACGACTGGTAGCAGAAGGCGGTGTCTTGGCTCCAGCCGAAAAGGGTGTCCTCGGCGGCGTTAATCATGTAGTAGGTTTCAAGGTTGTTGGGGAAAACCAGCGAGGGCTTCACCACTTTTCCAGTGGTGTGGCTGGTGAACGACTTGGAAAGGATGGGCAGGTTGTTGCAGAAAGTGAGTATGGGCTTGAAAATGCGCAAATGGTCGCATTGCATCAGGATTTGCCAAAACCAGAACGAGGCAGACCCGATGGAACCGGAGAAGAGCGACGACCAAAGAGAGTTGTGCAGATCAACAGCGTGTGGATCCTTCGCTTTGAAGATGTCGGTTGTGGTGCTGCCAAAACCGAACTCACCGATAAAGAAAGGTTTGTCAGGGTACAGGTCGCGTGCTTCGTCGGCAAGATTGAGGAGTTTGTGGGAGAATTGTTCGCTCGACCATGCCTTATCGATGTTTTGGTAGTTGTGGTTTTGCACAATGTCAAGATTCTTGTACATTGTGCTGTATAGCGTTTCCATGCCTTTTGTGCCGCCCATCGAGGTGGTGACGGGGTGGTGGAACGGGTCTATGGAGCGGATGTAGTCGGCCATTTTGCCGTGCCATTTGCTCACCTTTCGCTGAAAGTGGTTCGCACTGATGTCGATGTCTATGTTCGACACCTCATTCCAAAGCTCCCAACTCATGATGTTTGTCGCATAGCCCCATCGTGCTACAATGTAGCGGAGATGGTTTTTGGCGATTTTTCTTGCTTCGCTGTCGCTGAAAAATTCATGCGGTTGCTCCAAACCGAGAATGGTGTGGTAGGGGTTGTTCGTCCACTTGCTCGGGCCTTTCGGGTCAGTGCCGTCATATCTGAAATCGCCGAAAGTGAAGACGCAGGGCATGACGGAAATGCCATGTTGCGCCGCATAGGTGATAATGTGGTCCAACTCGGCAGCGTCTTTTTGGTTGAGCGTCGAGTTGAAAAACACGGTGGTGTCAGCTTTCTCGCCCAAGGCAAACTCGGGACCGTAGAGCGAAAGATATTGGTAGCGCGACAGCCAGATGCGCATATAGTTGGCGTTGCCAGCCAATGAGTCGATATACTTTTCGTAAAAGTAGATTCCTGTCGGTTTCGTGTAGTCGTAGTAGGTTTTGCAGTCGTACCATGCCACGTTGGGACCCACTGGAAAAAAGGAGTTGTCGCGCCGCTCGCCGTTTGCAACGACATCCCTTTTCAAGTATTTGGAGTTGGCTTTTGTGATGAATCCGATGCCGTTCTCGACAGGTTCGCAGCTGAAGCTGAACGTTTTGGAACCATCCGAACTCATTGAGGTTTTGCCCTTTCGGTCGATGGCGTGGAGGCTGAAAGCCCAATTTCCGGTTTGGACGGGCGTGAATCTCACACGCCAACCGTTGTTTTTGGCGTTAGGCCTGGCCTTCTCATACCCGTCTTTCTTGCTGAATGTGTAATCTTCGTAGTAGAACCCGTTGACTTTAAAGGTTTTGCCGTCGGGGGCGACAAACTTCGCAAAAACGTCGATGACCGCTGGGTCGTATGGATTGTCGTAGTTGTCCATGTCGAAGACAATCTCGTATAATCCGAAGAGAGGAACACTTTCCCGGAATGACAGTTTGCTGATGGTAGGTTGGCCGAAGCCCAAGGAATACAGTGCCGTCAGAAGCACCAAGGTCAACTTTGTCTTCATAGTGAAAGGATTGATGGGGCAAAATTATGAAAAAACCGAACAAAACGGAAAATTGCACCTGATGTGTGTCCAAAATTTGTATCTTTGCGAAACGAAAACTTACGAATGAAAATCGCCGTTAATACACGTTTGTTGCTGAAAGACAGGCTCGAAGGCATCGGTTGGGTGGCATACGAAACCCTGCGCCGCATGGTGAAGGATCATCCTGATGTGGAGTTCTATTTCCTCTTTGACCGCGAGCCTGACCCGATGTTTATCTTCGGCGACAATGTGAAGCCCATAGTGCTGTTCCCACAAGCACGGCACCCGTTCCTGTTCATTTGGTTCTTCGAGTTCTCGGTGACCAAGGTGTTGAAGCAAATCCAGCCCGATTTGCTCTTCTCGCCTGATGGTTATCTGAGCCTTCGTTCCGATGTACCGCAAGTAGCTCAATTTCATGACCTTAACTTCGAGCATTTCCCGAAGGACATGCCCAAAATCCATCTTTGGCACTACAAGAAGTTTTTCCCGAAATTCGCTCGTAAGGCCCAACGCATCGTGACGGTGTCGGAATTCTCGAAACAGGATATTGTGGAGTGCTACGGCGTTACGCCTGAGAAGATAGATGTGGCGTATAACGGTGTGAATGAGAAATTTGCGCCGATATCTGAAGAGAATCAAGAAGCCATTCGTGTGAAATACACGGGTGGACAGCCCTATTTTATGTTCGTCGGTTCGTTGCATCCGCGCAAGAACTTGGCGAGGTTGTTTACGGCCTTCGATTTGTTCAAAAGCCAAACGCCTTCCAATGTTAAGTTGCTGATTGTAGGGGAGAAGCGATGGTGGTCCGAGTCAATTGAGCAGGCTTACAGTCAAATGCGCTTCAAGGACGAGGTGGTTTTTGCTGGACGCTTGCGTGCCGAAGACTTGCATTTGGTGACGGCAGCGGCTTTGGCATCAGTGTATGTGTCTTATTTTGAGGGTTTTGGCATCCCGATTTTGGAGGCGTTCAAATGCGAAACGCCTGTCATTACTTCCAATGTGACCTCCATGCCAGAAGTGGCCGATGATGCAGCCTTGCTTGTCGACCCATTCAGCGAGGCCTCTATCGCCGAAGGCATGACGGAGATGCTCGATGAAAATATTCGCGAAACCTTGATAGAAAAAGGTAGGGAGCGCGTCCAAGACTTTTCGTGGGACAAAGCTGCAAATGACATTTGGAATTCATTAATGAAAGCAATAAAAAAAGCATAAGATATGGCAAAGATAGTAATGTATCCCGCTGATAATAGAAAAGATACCTTAGATTGGAAAGCCGTCCAAGGGCAACATGTCACAGCCGTGCAACGGAATATCCTGGTTCTCGGCTCGGGTGGCCGCGAACATGCCTTGGCATGGAAGCTGGCACAAAGCGAAGGTGCACATGTCTTCATTGCGCCGGGCAATGCCGGTACGGCACAAGTGGGTGTTAATGTGGATGTAAAACCATCTGATTTTGAAGCGGTAAAAGACTTTTGTTTAAAGCAAAATATTAACCTTGTTGTTGTCGGTCCAGAACAACCTTTGGTGGACGGCATTGTCGACTTTTTCAAGAATGACGAAGTGTTGAAGGCCGTGAAGATTATCGGTCCCGACAAACGTGGTGCCCAATTGGAGGGCAGTAAAGCTTTTGCCAAGGACTTCATGGAAAAATACGGCGTTCCGACAGCGAAATGTTTCAAGGTGAACAAGGAGAATCTCAACGAAGGTTATCGGTTCCTCGAAAGCGTGAAGGCGCCCTACGTACTGAAAGCCGACGGTCTGGCAGCAGGCAAAGGCGTACTGATTCTCAACAACTTGCAGGAAGCCAAAGAGGAGTTGGACAAAATGCTTGATGGCAAGTTTGGAGCGGCTTCGGCTACAGTGGTCATTGAGGAATTCCTGAAAGGCATCGAGGTTTCGGTGTTCGTGCTGACTGACGGCGAGCATTATGTATTGCTGCCCGAAGCCAAGGACTACAAGCGCATCGGCGATGGCGATACAGGCTTGAACACGGGTGGAATGGGTGCTGTTTCACCG
>JAEEGH010018407.1_pt1 | contig 14783 bp, 12 predicted proteins | sample 9134181 | NCBI WGS metagenome assembly JAEEGH01 (sample SAMN16246544, study PRJNA631951) | gut metagenome | biome: gut microbiome; feature: rumen; material: DP-attached | host: Bos | place: Iran: Karaj | collected 2018-10 | reverse complement strand
CCCATCTATTAGATCTATTCCCTGCTGGCCTATGCTGGCAGGGATTTCTTTTTTCTTGCTATGTCGGGAAAAATGTGTATCTTTGCAACGTCAAACACCCCGAAGTCCGCAAGGGTGAGGGGTGGGCGACAGGACATATAGATAAGACGTTGTAACGGCGTTTATCTGCGGCTCATGAATCTCGCAAATTCTATTTGGTACCGCAATAACGCAATGTTCAATGTCCATGGTTGGGCATATAGTGTTCTACTATATACCGTCAGCGTGGGCTTCGGCATTGCTTATTCTGTACCAAGGGCAATGCGAGAGCCTCATGAGCGGGATAAGCAAAGTGGCAGATTCCCGCGCTCTTTTTATATGCTCCCCTCAACACAATTTTCACTCCAACGCCAAGGGAATCGCGCTGGGAAGAAGTTGCGCCCGACACGAATTAGGGTACATATTTATGAAGAGACCCTACTTATGGAAGTACTCATTCCCAATGAAAAAGGGTATGTTTGACAATGAATATTACTTCTATGAAGATGGTAATATTATTCATTTTTACGACAGGAATCAAAACAAGTTTAATATCGAGGAAATAGTTTCGCCTAGTTCCATTTCAGAAGAAGAAAAACTCATCATGTTAGAATCATGCCCAGATGATTTAAAGGAAACTATTAAACACATGTTACAACTATGAAAAGAGAAAAAAATATCTTATTCTTTCTACTAATACTCATCTGCACAATAAACAATGCATACGCATACGATTTCAGTGCAATAGCCCCTACTGGACAATTATTGTATTATAATATCGTTGGTGGAAACGCACAAATCACCTATCCATACGAAGGTCCATGGGGCCCATCTTGGGATGGGTTTAGTGCACCAACAGGAATTCTTACCATTCCTGACAGCGTCTCATATGATGGTCATACATATTCTGTCACCTCAATAGGAGAATCTGCTTTCTTTATGTGCAGCGGACTAACAGCTATTAATATTCCCAGTTCCGTCACCTCAATCGGAGATAGGTCTTTCTATATGTGCAGCGGACTAACCTCCATCCTAATACCCGACTCCGTCACCTCCATCGGCATTGCAGCATTCTGTAAGTGTAGCGGACTGTCATCTATTACTATTCCCAGTTCTGTCACCTCAATTGGAAGAGTTGCATTCGCTGACTGTAGCGGGTTGACAGCTATAATTGTTTCTAATGGAAATAATACTTATGATAGTCGCAACAATTGCAATGCCATTATTCATAGTTCGACAGATTCGCTTTTATGGGGTTGCAGAAACACAGTAATTCCCAGTTCCATCACTTCCATCGGTGAGTGTGCTTTTGAAGGGTGTAGCGGACTGACAGCTATCACGATTCCCAGTTCCGTCACTTCCATCGGTCAAGAAGCATTCGCTTACTGTAGCGGACTGACAGCTATCACGATTCCCAATTCCGTGACATTCCTCGGCGGATGGACTTTCTCTGAATGTAGTGGACTGACTTCCATCACTATTCCCAATACAATTACCTCTATTGGCAGCTGTACCTTCTATAACTGTAGCGGGCTGACTTCCATCACCATTCCCAACACTGTTACATCTATTGGAAGCCATGCTTTTGCTGGTTGTAATGGACTAACATCTATTATAATGAAATGCAATCCACCAGAAATTCAATCAAACACTTTCGACAGTATACCTATAAATATCCCAATCACTATACCGTGTGAGGCGTCTGTGAACTATCAGAATGCACAATATTGGAGTAATTTCACTAACTTTTGGGAAGAGTGTGTCACAATCACGGTTACAGCTAACGACTTCACTCTTGGCAGGGTGACGGGTGGCGGAGCATACTCTACTGATGACACAGTAATGCTGAACGCAATACCATTTTCTGGCTCTCACTTTGTCAGATGGAGCAACGGTTCACAGATAAACCCATTGGTTTTTATTGCTACATCAAATGCCAGCTATGTTGCTACTTTCGCTGCAGATAATCTGCCACCAGACACTGTGTTTGTCCATGATACCACTTATATCTCTTATACGATTCATGACACCATTATTCAGAATATACATGACACTGTGATTAATCTCATTCATGACACAATTTTCATCAATAACTATATTCACGATACGCTTTTTTACCCCGTATATATCCATGATACCACAACTGTGAATCATATTGTTTACGATACTGTATATTTTCACGATACAATCTATCGTGATCGGTACATCCACGACACAATCTATGTCCATGACACCGTCTATATTCACGACACCATCTACATCCAGGAGGGTGAGGGCATAGACAACATCGCACTGCTCAATGCCAAGATTTATCAACGCAATGGGCAGATAGTGGTGGAGGATGCTGAGGGGTATCCTGTGTATCTCTATGATGTGGTGGGGCGATTGCTGGCCACCAGACGCGAGACGGCACAGGAGGTGCTGCTTGACGTACCCGCCTCGGGTGCCTATCTGGTGAAGATTGGCGACGCTCCCGCACGGCGCATTGTTGTGCGACGGTAAGTTTATTGAGGCAACCTCTAAAAATTCATGATAATTCCGATTTATAAACACAAATTATCATTAATTGACCATAAATTAATGAATAATTAACGGAAATTCATGTTTTTACATATTATCATATAATGAGCATTACCTTGGTAATGATTAATTCCGAATAATTGGAGGTTGCCTTGAGTGATTCTGATTGCGTTAATGTGTCAAGGTGTGTTCTATTAAAGGTAGTTCTATTAATTGCTTGCAATTAATAGAACTACCTCAGATACTAATCCGGCATAGTCCCTAATGACTGATTTGAGTTGAGAGTTGGCTGGCGCACCGCATGTCAACTATTTTTCATCTTTCACAATTAACCCTTTACTTTTCATTTTTCACCCTTCACCATTTTGGGTTAATTTTTAATTTTTAAATTTTTATTTTTATATATGTCGCAGATTATTCTTATTTTTGTAGATTAATTTGAGCCTATTATGCAGTTTAAAGATATTGAGGGTCAGCAGGTTCTTGCCAACAGGCTGACAGAAATAATCGATGCGGGACGCATCAGCCACGCCCAGTTGTTCCTCGGCCCGACGGCCAGCGGCAGTCTGGCGCTGGCTGTTGCCTACGCCCAATATCTCTGCTGCGAGCATCGGCAGCATTACCCGGAGGGGTCGCCTCTGCGGGCCGACAGCTGCGGCGAATGCCCCAGCTGCCGCAAGTTTTCCCAGCTGATGCACAGCGACCTGCATCTGGTGTTCCCCACCACGACCACTGCCACGGTGACGAGCAAGCCCTGCGCGGAGGATTTCTACGAGGAGTTCCGCGCCTTTGTGGCCGACACCAATGGCGTGGGCACGGAGGACGAGTGGTTTTCGCGCCTGGGGGTGGAGAACAAGCAGGGGATGATTCGCGAGCGCGATGCCGACAATATCATCCGGGCGCTGGGCATGAAGTCGTATGAGGGTGGCTACAAGGTTGTGGTGGTGTGGATGGCGGAGCGCATGAACCTTGTGACGGCGAACACCCTGCTGAAGACCCTCGAGGAGCCGGCGGAGAAGACGCTGCTACTGTTGGTGGCCGAGAGCCGCGACCGGCTGCTGCCCACCATCATGTCGAGGGTGCAGCAGGTGGTGGTGCCCAACCGGGGGACCGGCCTGTCGGAGGAGCGGAGGGAGGCTTTTGCCGCGCTCTTTGTGTCGTGGATGAGGCTGCTTTTCAAGCTGAACATGCAGCCCCTTTCGGCCTGGGTGGACCAGGCGGCGGGCATGGGTCGCGAAACCCAGAAGCTTTTCCTGCAGTATGTGCTTGAGGCATTGCGCGCCTGTTTCCTGCAGACGGCTGCGGGCTACAGCCTGGAAAGCGAGTTGCAGTTTGGCGACGCCAAGTTCGACACGGCGTTCCCCGCCAGAATCAAGCCCGCCAACATTGAGCAGATGAACGAGGCGGTGAATGAGGCCCTGTATGCCATAGAGCGCAACGCCAACGCCAAGATCACTTTTATGCAGCTCTCGTTCAAGATGAGCCGCTGTTTGAAAAAGTAAGAACCAAGAGTCAAGAATTAAGAAGTATCATTAGAATACCATGGAAGAAAAGAAATACCCGGTGTCCGGGCAGACTATTGAAGACAAAGAGCAGAGAGTTAACCCGCAGGCGGCAGCTCCCGCTGAGCAACCGGCCGGCAACGCCGATGTGGACGACGATGCCGCCACGGCCGAGGAGATGGAGGCCTTTATCCGCGACCGCCGCGAGAAGGAGAAACGCTCCAAGATAAAAGATGACGATGCCGACGAAGTGGACATCTTCGGCGAGTATATGGCGCCGGAGAATTCGATAGACCCCTATCTGGAACCCGACCCCACGCTGCCGTGGGTGAAATACGAGGAGAGCGTTTTCCTCTCGCGCGGATGCAGACGGTGCCCCGAGTCGTATGTGCCGGTGAAGGAGTCGGAGACGCGCAGCTGCAGCAAGGTGACTTCGTGCAACTGGATGCGCGGCATCCGCCAGCCCGGCATCAAGCCTTTCGACTGCGTGGAGGTGCGCTTTAAGAACAACCGCAAGGACTTCTACCGCCTGCCCGACGGGCTGGAGGTGACCGAGGGCGACGTGGTGGCCGTGGAGGGCTCGCCGGGACACGACATCGGCATTGTGAGCCTGACGGGCGAGGTGTGCCGCATCCAGATGAAGAAACGCCGTGTGAACCCAGAGGACGAGAATGTCCGCAAATTGTTCCGCCGTGCCAAGAGCACCGACCTGGAACGCTGGGTGGCCAGCCTGAAGAACGAGAACGAGGCCTTGCTCAAGACCCGCCGCATTGCCCAGGACCTGAACCTGGAGATGAAGGTGAACGATGTGGAGTACCAGGGCGACAACGCCAAGGCCATCTTTTACTATACCGCCGACGACCGGGTGGACTTCCGCACGTTGATTAAGGTGCTGGCCGAGGAGTTCCACGTGCGCATCGAGATGAAGCAGATAGGCGTGCGCCAGGAGGCCGGCAAGGTGGGCGGCCTGGGCACCTGCGGCCGCGAGCTGTGCTGCAGCACCTGGCTGACCAATTTCAAGTCGGTGACCACCAGCGCCGCCAAGACGCAGCAGATTCTGCCCAACCCGCAGAAACTGGCCGGGCAGTGCGGCAAGCTGAAGTGCTGCCTCAACTTCGAGTGCGAGGTGTATGCCGACGCTTTGAAGAAGTTCCCGCCCGCCAATATCTCCATCCGCTTTAAGAAGGGGTTGGCCATGTATAAGAAGACCGATGTGTTCCGCGGCATCATGTGGTATGCCTACGAGAACGAGAGTGACCTCTACGCCATCCCGGCCGAGAGCGTAAAGCAGCTGATAGAGATGAACCGCCACCAGGAGTATCCCGAGCGGCTGGAAGACTATCAGGTGGAACTGATGTCGACGGCGGCACTGGCACAGGAGACCGACAACGCCGAGTTCGAGCGTGAACTGCGCCGCATGTCGGACGATATGGCCGAGGCCGACACCCCGACTGGCAAGGAACAGCGCAGCGACGACCGCCACAACCGTGCCGGCGACAAGCGGCAGAACAACCGCCAGCGCAACGGGGAGCGCAGCGGCAAGCCCCGCCACAACCAGAACGACCCCGCTCGCAGCGACACCTCGCCGCGTCCGCGCAGCAGCCAGGCCGGCAACCGCCACCCTGCCCGCCGCAATCTCGGCAAGGACCGCCGCGACTGATGCAACCTATCCGTATCTATCAACCCTATCCATTCTATCGCCAATGAAAAGACAATACAGAACATTCGCCCTGCTGCCCCTGCTGTTCCTGCTCCTGCAGGGATGCGACAAGCAGGTATATTTCACCGATGAGCGCGACGTGGACGAGACCGGCTGGAACATGGCCGATGCAGCGGTGTTTGATGTTGATGTGGACGACACCCTCCAGGTGTTCGACTTCTTCATCGATGTGCGCAACAGCGTCCATTTCCAGAAGGCCAATGTCTTTTTCTTCATCAACACCACCTTCCCCGACGGCAGCGTGGCCTACGACACCCTGGAGTGTCCGCTGGCCGATGTCGAGGGGCACTGGTATGGCCGCCGCACGGGCCGCTATGTGGACAGCCGCTTTGTCTTTCGCCGCCATGTGATATTCCCGCGCACGGGTCTGTACCGCTTCGAGATTCTCCATGGCATGCGCGACACCAACGTGGCGGGGCTGAAGAGCGTGGGGCTGCGCATAGAACGTTTCGGGACAAATTAAGAAGCTGTTTAAAATTTAATTCAATGATTTTCTTAAAGAACCTGAACGGCATATTTTCCACCTTTCCTCAGTCACAATGGCCCCCCATTGCTCCATCGGAAAGGCGAAAAATCTGCTCGTCCATGTCCATAATAAAATTTATCAATCAAATTTAAACAGCTTCTAAAACCAGAAAAACTATGGCAAAGAAAAAAAACAAGAACAACAGCGACACCATCCGCACAGCCTGGAAGATATTCGCAGGAGTGTGGGCCTTTATATTCCTGTTCTTTATCCTGCTGTCGTTGGGATGGCTGGGATTCATGCCCTCCTTCGAGGAGCTGGAGAACCCCCAGAGCAACCAGGCCACCGAGGTTATCTCCGCCGACGGCGAGATACTGGGCTTTATCGGCATAGAGAACCGCTCCAATGTCACCTACGACGAGCTGTCGCCCAATCTGATCAATGCCCTTATCGCCACCGAGGATGTGCGTTTCTACAAACACTCCGGCATCGACCCGCGCAGCCTGTTCCGTGTCTTCTTCAAGACCCTTATCGGACGCCACAGCAGCAGCGGCGGCGGCAGTACCATCACGCAGCAGCTGGCCAAGAACCTCTTCCCCCGCGAACATAAGGGCGCTATAGGCACGGTGTTTTCGAAGTTCAAGGAGTGGGTGGTGGCCGTGAAGCTGGAGCACAACTACTCCAAGCAGGAGATTATCGCCATGTACTTCAACACTGTCGATTTCGGCAGCAACTCCTTCGGCATCAAGACCGCCGCCAAGACTTTCTTTGACAAGACGCCTACCGACCTCACCGTTAACGAGGCGGCTATGCTGGTGGGTCTGCTGAAGGCTCCCACAGCCTACAGCCCCGTGCTGCATCCCGAGGCCGCCCTCAACCGCCGCAACACCGTGCTGTCGCAGATGCACCGCTACAACTACCTCAGCGACGAGGACTATGAGAAATACAAGGAGGAGAAAATCGACGTGTCGCACTACAGTCCCCAGAGCCACAACGACGGCCTGGCCACCTATCTGCGCGAATACATACGCACCTTTATGAAAGACTGGTGCAAGCACCACCGCAACAGCGACGGCGAGCACTACGACGTGCACAAGGACGGTCTGCGTATCTACACCACCATCGACTCGCGCATGCAGCGCTATGCCGAGGCCGCCGTGCGCGAGCACATGAGCAAGGAGGTGCAGCCCCAGTTCAACCGCGAGCTGAAAGCCCGCGGCGGCAACCCCTTCTGCGACATCAGCCCCGAGCAGCAGGAGAAGATACTGGTGCAAGCCATGAAGGGCAGCGACCGCTACTACCAGCTGCACAAGGTGCAGGGCAAGAGCGAGAAGGAGTGCCGCAAGATCTTTAAGGAGAAGGTCAAGATGCGCGTCTTCTCGTGGAAAGGCAATATCGACACCACCATGTCGCCCTGGGACTCGCTGCTCTACTACAAGAAGTTCCTCAACGTGGGCATGATGTCCGTAGAGCCCGGCACGGGCTATGTCAAGGCCTACGTGGGCGGCATCAACTACCGCTATTTCAAATACGACAACGTTATGAGCCACCGCCAGGTGGGTTCGACATTCAAACCCTTTGTCTATACCATGGCGCTGCAGGACCTGGGCATGTACCCCTGCACCGAGGTGCCCAACTCGGAGGTCTGCTTCGAGGTGTGGGGCCAGCCGGACTGGTGCCCCAAGAACTCCTCGCACGAGCGCGAGAACCAGATGGTCACCCTCAAATGGGCCTTGGCGCACTCCATCAACTGGGTGTCGGCCTACCTGATGAAACAGGGCTCCCCCGAGCAGGTGATAGCCATTGCCCGCAAGATGGGTGTGGCCAGCGAGATTGACGCCGTCCCCGCCATCTGTGTGGGTACCCCGGAGATTACCGTCTATGAGATGGCAGGCGCCATGGCCACCTTCGCCAACAAAGGCGAATATGTCGAGCCTATCTTCATCACCCGCATCGAAGACAAGAAAGGCACCGTGCTCGACCGCTTCACCCCCGACCGCCACGAGGCCATCAGCGAGCGCACGGCCTACATGATGATAGAACTCATGAAGGGTGTGGTGCAGAGCGGTACAGGTGTCCGTCTTAACTATAAGTATCATCTCAATGAGTTCACCAACTTTATTGCGGGCAAGACGGGTACTACCCAGAACAACTCCGACTGCTGGTTTGTGGGCATCACGCCCAAGCTGGCCACCGCCATCTGGACCGGCGGCGAGGTGCGCAGCATCCACTTCCGCAACATGACCTTCGGACAAGGTGCCGCACAAGCCCTGCCCATCTTTGGCTACTATATGCGTAGCATCTATACCGACAAGTCGCTCAAGTTCCCGCGCGGCGACTTCGACCGTCCCAATGTGCCCCTTGATGTAGAACTCGACTGCTCGCGCTTCCGTCAGGAAGTGGCCGAGGAAGACCCCTACGACTTTTAAATTCGTTAATGTGTGAATGTGTTAATTCGCTAATCGATTCACACGTTCACACATTAACACATTAACACGTTTAACATGATAAACCTCTTCGGCATGACCCTTGCAGAACTCGAAGGCCTCTGCGCCTCCGAGGGCATGCCCCGCTTTGCCGCCAAGCAGATGGCCGACTGGCTCTATGCCAAGCATGTCGACAGCATCGACGGGATGACCAACCTCTCGCTGAAAGCCCGCGCGCGGCTGAACGAGACAGCCTGCATAGGCCGTCAGGCTCCCGTCAACTGCCAGGTGTCGCGCGATGGTACAAAGAAGTACCTCTTTGAAATTGAAAATTCAAAATTGAAAATTGAAAATAATGCTGACGCCGGCAATAACTCTCAATTCTCAATTCTCAATTCTCAATTAACCAAGTACGTTGAGGCAGTATATATCCCCGACGGCGACCGTGCCACCCTCTGCATCTCGTGCCAGGCAGGCTGCCGGATGGGGTGCCGTTTCTGTGTCACCGGCCAGCAGGGGTTCCATGGCAGCCTCTCCGCCGCCGACATCCTCAACCAGATTTTCTCCATCCCCGAGTTCGACCGGCTCACCAATATCGTCTATATGGGCATGGGTGAGCCGATGGATAATCTTGATGCTGTGCTGCGCAGTACTGAGGTGCTCACCGCCCCCTGGGGGTTGGGCTGGAGCCCCAAGCGCATCACCGTCTCCACCGTGGGCATCATCCCGGGATTGGAGCGATTCCTCAACGAAAGCCAGTGCCATGTGGCTGTGAGTTTGCACAACCCCTTTGCCGCCGAGCGGCAGGACGTCATGCCCATGCAGCGGGCCTATCCCATAGCCGATGTCATAGCGCTGCTGCGCCGATACGACTGGAGCGGCCAGCGGCGCATATCGTTTGAGTATATCATGTTCCGCGACCTCAACGACGACACCCGCCATGCTGCCGAGCTGGTGCGCCTGCTCAAGGGGCTCTACTGCCGGGTCAACCTCATCCGCTTCCATGCCTCGCCCCAAACGCCCTACAAAACCTCCTCGCCCCAGACCATCGACACCTTCCGCGACTATCTCAATGCCCACGGCGTCACCTGCACCCTCCGTGCCTCGCGCGGCGAAGACATCATGGCCGCCTGCGGCCTCCTCGCTGGACAGAAGAAAAACGGGTGAAAGTGCTGCTTCCCCACCTCACCCGACTCCTCTCGTTTCCTCCCATCCTCCTTACAGCCAACGCTATAGCGCAAAGGACAAAAATATTTTTCAACACGCGTTACTTTTTTGCCTTTTTTACGTCTAATATAGAAAAAGTTTTCGAACTTGGCTTCGGACAGACATATCAAAGAAAAGGAATTCGAGGAGATGCTCCGCAACATGGACAGCATCATCTACCGGATATGCTTTGCCTTCACCAACCGGCAGCCCGACAATGTTGACGACCTCTACCAGGAGATAACGTGTAAACTCTGGAAAGGCTGGCTCGGCTATCGGGGAGAGTGCGACCTCAAGACGTGGGTTTACCGCATAGCCTACAACACTGCCGTGGACGACTACCGTGCACGGCACGCCGCCGACAGCCAACGCTTTGTGCCGTTCGATGACGACCTGAGCGACAACCTGACCGATGAAGTCCACGAGGAACAAGTGGATACCCTCTACCGGCTCATCGACCGGCTCTCCGACAAAGACAAAGAGATCGTCTTCCTCTACCTCGACCAAGTGCCGGAAAAAGAGATTGCCCGCGTCATCGGCAAAAGTGTGCCCGCAGTGAAACAGTCCATCTATCGTATAAAAAACAAATTAAAGAAACAATATGAAAAAGAGAGAAACAAAAGGTGACGACGCTTTCTTCGCCGAGCTACAAAGCATCTGGGACAGTCACTCCCGGCGGGTGGAGAAGATAGTGCGTGAGTCTGACAGCCGCCGGCCGCTCAACTATCGCTATGCCGAGAGCTGCCAGCAGCCCTCACCGCCCGTTCCTCCCCTCGTTGCAGCACGCCGCATGGTGGGAGTGCGGCTTGCCGCTGTCATTGCCCTTCTCCTGGTCGTGGCAGGCTTCCTTCTACTCTTCAGGGGCAGCCCTGCCCCCCACGACACCCTGCAGGCCGGCCTCCCCGAGCCATCCCTCCCCGTAGCTACGCCTCCGGCGGCAGCTCCCGTAGCCGTGCCCCATGCCGTCCCCCGCCACGTCACCGTGGCAAAAGCCGGGACAGATGCCCGCCCCCCCCTGCCCGCCACCTGCGACACCCCGCTGTCCCAACCCGCCGCACCCGCCGACTCCCTGTGCCAGCCCTGCACTACCATCTCCTTCGACAACGTTCAATACACCGCACTCTACTGCAACAACGAAACCTGCGACACCCAACACTACCTCTACCAAGCATTCGTCGCCCTCAACCTGGCATAACCCCAACCAGCAACCAAACCCGATAATTCCGAACCCTAAAAACCCCATCATCATGAACAAAGCCGTACTCCTCACCCTGCTCCTCATGGTCACGCTTCCCCTGTGTGCCCAGTCCGATGCCTACCTCCACTACTCGCAAAACCCCAACCTCGACGTCGCCTTCATCGAAAACCTCCGCATCGACGACACCATCATCCTCGACGTCACCGTCATCTTGGCCAAAGACTCCGCCACCTTTGTTTGGCTGATGAAAAAATTCTTTTTTACCCAAACATATACTAAAGCCGTATCTGACAATGCACTTGATAATAAAAACCTTGCATCATTCACGTTAATATCAAAAAAACACCCCTTTAACAAAGTATTCTACGACAAAGTGGATGAATGCGATTTTGTATTGGCATCAACATACTACAAACGAATTAACATATATCACACCCGGAATAAACAACAAATAAAACCATTGATAAAGCTCGCAACTAAAACAATAACCCCAAAACTCAATAACAAATGAAGAAAGTACTAATCACGGTCGCATTATTTGCCCTCCTCGGCACCGTCACCGTCAGCTGCCAGAAAGAGGCAGAACCCGTCACCTCCTCCGTTTGCTCTCAAGCAGAGTACAATGTTCGCTACAGTATCGACAACCGCATCTACCATGCCAACCTCCAAACCCCTGAAGAATGGCATACCTTCCTGTCCGACATGCTTGTCTTATCCAGGAAACACCACCGTATCAGCATTCACAGACTCAATAATAACTGGACAATAGCCTCCAAGGAAAGTGTAGTCTTTAAAACCTTAGACCAGAAAGAGGCTAATGCTTGGGCTGAAGAGATGCTACTTGCTGGTTACGACATCATCATCGAATTTGATGCTGAAACTGGTTATTACATTATAACTGCTATACGGGATTAGTATGAGCAATGCCCAACTTCTCAAGAAAAGTAAGATTATTAACTAACACTATTGCTATGAACAACAAAGTATCAAGCCCCGCACGTACCCGAAAGGTGTGCCGACGTGTAGGGGCATAAAAAAGATGCCGCCGCAGGGGAGGGACACATTACCCTAACCCCTCTCCCTGCCGCGCGGCACCCAAGGCATAAAGCTGCCGCTTCATGCTGTCATAAATAACAACGGCAAGCGACAGACTTTATTGTGCGGCAAGAAAACAATTTGCGAAACACCGCGCAGCACCAACTACTGCAAAACGTGCAAACCCTCACACGTTTTTTTGGAGGGGGAAAAAATCTATAACATCATGAAAAAAGCAACAATATACCTTGCATTATTGATGGCCGGTGCAGCAGGAACCTGCCAAATCATACCCGAAGTAGAAATCGGCAGTGGCGCCGTAAAAGGGGAGAAAATTTTCATCCGAACATCCATCGACCAAAATGACACAATCGTCGTAATGTATAATTATGACTATAATCTAGTAACTGGCGAAAACCGGTTCACTGTCCGCAATCTAAACACAAACGCAACCGTAAGTTTCAAGATACCGGACGTGTACTCTATGGGCGGCACGCCTTTCCCACAGCCCCCCAACCCCAATAGCGGACAGATCCTCTACAGGATACACGACATGAAAATATGGGACGGAATATGCTATTTCTGCGGGGAGGAAAGAACCACCACGGGAAACTTTATCGGCGACACTAACGGACAAATGACATTCGAAACCACAGATGTGGGGATTGTAGGCTACTTCTCAATAGCCGATGTCCTGTCCAATTCCCCAAACGCCAATATTGTATACACCCACATAAATAGCACCAAATCACTGAAACGCATGGCGGTAAGCAACAACTCCATTACATTGATTGGCAATCCCTACACCCCCAGCTACACCTGCATCGTGGACCTGTATCCAACCATCTCAGGCTGGAAATACGATGCCGCCCATCCGATAAACTCCGAAGAGCATCTTACCGACATCACCACTGTGCATGGCTTCGTGGCCACCGTCTCACGAATGGTGTACAACAATTACGGTTTCATCATACGCTACTCCAACGCCAGCCGCATTTTGAACAACCCGGCATCCACCATAAACACGCCACATGTTTTCTCCACCCAGACGGCGTCCATGGTCAGTTTCCCCGACCAACTGCCGACATACCGCTATGAATACGACCCGCTGTACCTGTGTGCCCACGAGAGGGACTCCGGACTGTTCGTAGCCCATGCCTGCAAGAACAACCATTTCGGCACTGCCGTATACCGCATGAAGATACCGGTACCGTGCGATTCCCTGAAAAATATCGCCAACCAATACTCCATGGCCTACTCATATACGGCATTGAAAGACCTCAAGTATTCCAACAACGACAAGACCCTCTATTTTTTGACTGAGAAAGGCGGTAGCACCGATGTCCGGCTGGCCTCTTTTACAAACACTGCGGACTACTCCGACTTCCTGTTCAGCCACACTGACAAGAACTACCAGTCATTCGACACGCTGAACGGGCCAAAACTGGCCATCGGTGGAAGATACACCAACACCACCAGCATATTCCAGTCCTGTTTCAAGCTGTTTCACAACGTCCCACCGTTCGTATTCCCGGTCACGGAATGCAACCCTTTCTATCTGCATCAGGTATTCATGCTAAAACCCATTGCCGAAAACCAAGACTGGGACGAGATGAATACATCCGAAAAAGGCAAATCCGTATCATGGGAAAACCTGCAGATTCAAATCACCAGCCTTTCCAACACCACCATCTGCCCCTGACATGCAGCACCGAATCAAAAACACAGAAAGACAACAATAAAAAACACATACAGTCATGAAAAGCATACTTTTAAAAGCACTGATTGCCGTAGCGGCCGTGCTGGACTGCCACACCGCTACCGCGCAGATCACCGACACCATATACAACAGGTACCCGCGCTACCACTACACGGAATGGTACGACACCACGCCCGAATTCTACGACACCTGCCACGATTTCCCGCCCCGGATGCTGACGTCGGTGGAAAATCAGTATACAACGTGGACTACCGCCAAGGAGCATTTCAGCCACGATACAATCGCCGTGAAGGGCATCGCCGTCATGGTGAGTATGAACCGGCTCAATGTGGACCCTTGCCTTTTTGCTCAAGGCACCACACGACTGCCGGAATACGCCATGCTTGGCCATTACAACCTGGACAGCAACACCATGACCATCATCAGCGACTCGCTGCGGTGGGACACCAACGACCCCAAAATCATGAGGGTGGAGCTGTGCTACCAGCAGGAATGCTGCATCCACGACTGCTACGTCTATGAGGCCTACTTCACCAAAGCCCCCGTGCTGGTCGACTCCTCGTTCTTCATCGTTGCCACCACCAACAGCAATGTGGAGATGCGCCCCAACCCCGCACAGGTGCTTCGGCCCTATAAGCCCACAATCTATGTCGGGATCGGCGCAGGGTCTAGGTGGCCTGACTTCGGACCAGCCTGGATGCGGGAACTCACATATGTCGAGGTGACACCGGGTAATTTCGTGTGGTCGCTCCACTGTGACCCAGACAGACCCCACGGTCTTTACTTCGGGGGATTCTTCCCCATAGTCGACTACTACAACCTTGAGGCCCGACCGGAGGACTCCTGTGTCCACATGGGCACCGTCACCGGCTCAGGCAGATACACCGACAATGTCGCCCGCCGCATCACTGCCGTGCCTGCCCCCCGCTACCGTTTCCTCCAATGGAACGACGGCAACACCGAAAATCCCCG
>JAEEGH010018406.1_pt1 | contig 14783 bp, 10 predicted proteins | sample 9134181 | NCBI WGS metagenome assembly JAEEGH01 (sample SAMN16246544, study PRJNA631951) | gut metagenome | biome: gut microbiome; feature: rumen; material: DP-attached | host: Bos | place: Iran: Karaj | collected 2018-10 | reverse complement strand
CGCCATCTCCGACGACGGCAGCCTCATCGCCATCGGCACCCTCGACTTCGTCAACTCGAGCTCAGGCTACGACGGCTGCTGCTACCTCTTCAACAACTACTCCAACGAGCCTATCTGGACCTATACGGGCTGCGGCGACGAGGTGACCCAAGCCGCCATGAGCGACGACGGCAGCATCATTGGCTTCGTCACCTGGGGACCCATGGATCACTCCACGCCCGACTTCTTCCTCTTCCGCAAACAGAGCGGCACTCCAATCGCCGAACTCACCACGCCTGGCTCGATGGAACACATCGACATCTCTGCCACTGGACTATACACCATCGTTGGCGGCAAGGCCGTCCATTGCCGTGAGATGGGCAGCGGCAGCCGCGTCTACGCCATCCAATGCCTAACCGACGATATGGGTACGCTGAGCGGTACCGTCAACCTCATCGGCAATGACAACAACAGTGGCGTCACCGTCAGCATCAACGAACTGGAGGCCTATTTCGAGATGACGGCCGAAGATGGCAGCTTCACCCTACGTGCCATACCTGAGGGACATTATTCACTCACCGCAAGAATCCCTGGCTACCTTACGCAAAACGTTGAGTTTGACATCATTGGTGGACAAACCACCACGCTCGAAATCGAGATGGAAGCCGTCGGCACACCCATCTCCGACCTCTACGCCTCGCAAGGCGCTTATGATTATGTGGAACTGACTTGGAGCGAACAAGATGGCGCCACTGGCTACAACATCTACCGCAAAAACACCCTCAACGCGCCCTTCGGCGAACCCATGGCCACCATCGGCACGGGTGAAGGCTATTTCGAGGACCACACCGCCATCCCGACGCAACAATACTATTATACCGTCACGGCACAGCTCGACGAGGAGTTGCAGACCCCCTACTCCAACATCTGCCTCGGCTATGCCACCACGGCCTACATCACCCACACCATCGACGTCTATGACGGCACCGCCCCCACCATCGACGGCATCATGAGCGATGGCGAATGGAACGACGCCTTCCGCGTCGAGGTGAGCAACTACCTCCTGCCCGTCGAGATGGGCAGCGTCACCCTGCACCTCAAGATGGATGACAACTACCTCTACGTCTGCTCCGAGAACCGCATGGACACCGAATGGACCAACAACGACGGCGTGGCCTTTTACATCGACGACAACAACGATGGCACCTACCCGCCACAAGGCGACGACAGCGAGGGCAACTACTGGATGTACTACGGCACGCCCAACACCGTGCGCTACCGTCCCATCTACGAGACCGGCGGCGTGGGCACCGTCATCAACCTGCCCGAGGAGATCATCGCCTGCGACATGAGCCAAGGCTACGAGACCATCGAGTTTGCCCTGCCCTTGGGCAACGACGAGACCTGGAAGCTGAACACCGACAACGGCAGCAGCGGCCTCTACCTCTTCGTGCGCGATGCCGCCACGGCCACCATGTTCGGCAAGTGGCCTTCAGAGAACAACGAGACCTTCGCTCCGACCTACTACGGTGTGATGAACTACCACGTAGAGAATGCCGTGCCCGAGCCACCCACCAACCTCCGCATCGACGAGGCGGTGAACGCGCAAGGCGTCTACACGCCCATCTTATGGGACATGCCCGAGATGAACGACTTCGACCACTTCAACCTCTATTTCGTGGACTATCCGGACCAACATGAGGAAGTCTATGGCACGCAATGGATCTTTGAGGTTGACGACGAGGAGGAAGTGAGCATCTACGTCACCACCGTCGACCAGGCGGGACAAGAGTCCGTGCCTTCGGAGACCCTGACCTTCCGTCCCGGCAGCGAAGGAGTGGTTGAGACGAGCCAACCGGCACTCAGCCTCTACCCCAACCCCGTCAAGAACGTGCTTCACCTCAGCGCCGACTTGCAAGGCCGCACCGAGGTGAAACTCTTCGACGTGAACGGCCGTACCGTGAAGCATTTCGTCGCCAACAGCCTCAACGAAATGCGCATCAACGTGAGCGATTTGCAGAGCGGCGTGTACTTCGTCCGCGTGAGCAACGAGACAAATACAGTTGTGGGCAAGTTTGTGGTGGAATAAAGACAAAGACACTCATATACTAAAGCACCGTCAAACTTTGGCGGTGCTTTTTGTATTACATCGTTTTTTTTCTATCTTTGCAAGCGTGAAAACAAAGAGTTTGGTCATAGGAATAGTGATGGGGATAGCCTTTGCTGCCTGCTCACCCTCGGTTAAGGTCCCTGAGCCTGAGGTTGCTGAGCAAAGTCGAAGCATCGAAGGGCCGTCCCTTGAATTGTCCTCCATCGACAGCTTGATGTGGAAGCAGCCCGACAGTGCTTTGGCGCAGCTGCAGCGGTTTGTGGCAAGCCCAGCGGCCGACAGCCTCGATGCGTTTAACGGGCATTACTGCCAGCTGCTTATCTCAGAATTGCTGTATAAGAACGATTGGAAGCAAAGCAACCGTGGGGAGCTGCTGAAGGCGGTGGGGTATTTCGATTCGATTGTGGATTTGCATGGAGCGAACGCACAGAAAAGGCATGCATTTTTAGACGCCCGCGGCCATTATATTAATGGTGTAGGCTTTTACGAGCAGGGTGACGTGGTAAATGCCTGCGCGGAATACTTAAAGACCTTGGACGTGATGGAAGCCCATTTTGAGGAAAAGGAATTGGTGGAGCATAAGGCTCGATTCATGGCCTATACCTACAACCGACTTATGGAACTCTTTTCAGAACAGTTTATGATGGATCCCGCCATTGAATGTGGAGAAAAAGCTTTGATGTTCTGTAAGATCAAGCCAACTTCTCCTGAAGGTATTTCTAGTATTCTTTATCAATTGGGAAAACAATACGATAAAATGCATGAAATAGATAAAGCAAGACAATATTATGAACAAGCATTAGAAAATATATCAAACACAGACAATCAAGTATTTAGAGATATTGTTTCAAGCAAGGCTCTTTGTGACTATAAATCTGGTGCTACAACAGAATCATCTTTAGATGAACTATATCTTGTCCTTAAGTGTTCAGATACTGAAAAAGAACGGTTAAATCGCTATCTGACTATTGGGGGTGTTTTTTTCTACGAAGGTAATTACGACTCTGCATTATTCTATTTGGAACCTGTGTTTGAAGATAATGAAGCGGGGCTACAAGCCCAAGCAGCAGGTTATTTGCGCATCATTTATGACAGTATAGGGAACAAGGGGCAATCCGATGCATATATGCGGTTTCTGACTAACAATAAGAAACCTGAGGGAGAAAACAAGGCATTGGTTTCGAAACTTGAAGATTTGTTCAAGACTTATACTATCCAGAAACAGGAAAAAGAAGCTGAAGCGAAGCGTGAGACCACAATAAAAAAAGTCTCGGGAATTATTATTCCTATTGCCGCTGTATTAGCTTTGATTATCATTGTTTTGGCAAAACTAAGAAGCAAGAAACTGCTGAAGGAGCAGCAAGAAGAAGCTGACAGGATACTTGGAGAGACAGAACAAGAGCATGAAAAGGAATTGAGGCTATGGCAAGCTGAGGCTGACAAAACATTGGAAGAAACAAAAAAGAAATATGAAGAGGAAATAAAAGTAGAACGTCAGATTCATGAGATGCAACAGAAAGCTCTTTCGGGAAAGCTTAAAAAAAGCAATGAAGCATTACAAAACGCAATGCAGCAGTTTGACTTAGGCTCGACTCATGGCAATAGAACACCAAACAGAAACTTTAATTCCTTTATAGAAGCGTCAATCTGTCGCACTATTCTCGAAACCGTGCACCAGCACTGTTTCAAATCAAAAATTGATTACATAAACTATAAGGAATTTGCTTTAACAAAAGAGCAATTATTGGCTTTACGAGATGCTGCCGATGTTTACATGGATAGTTTTACATATCGTTTAAGAAAACGTTTTAGCAGACTAACCGATGAAGATGTAACATACTGCTGTTTTTATCTACTTGATATTACCGATGCCGACATCGCCGCATTGATTCAGAAAGCCTACCCAACGGTTTGTGAACGCAAACGGAAAATAAAACGCATAATTGGTGAGGACGACAATCTAGGCTATTATCTTCGAAATCTCCCATAGGTTTATTATCTTTGTTTTCAAGATATTAAATAGAAAAGCCATACCATTCCATACCCCATTTTTCTTGACAGCCAATATAGGCCGACCTATTTTTGCAATCGAATTAAAAAACTATCCAAATGACTCATGGCAACACATACGAGAAGGTGTATTTAGGCAACTGCGAGCTGATTACCCAAAACGGCAATTCGCAGTGGAACACTTTCATCAGCGGCCCTCTTGGTGTGTTTGCGGCCGTGACGAACAATGGCACAACAGAATCGCTGCGTTACATTTACAAAGACCACTTGGGCAGTTGGACCACCATCACCGACGACGCGGGCACGATATTGCAGGAAATGAGCTTTGATGCTTGGGGCAATATCCGAATACCTGGCTTATGGACGAACGGGTCTTATAGCGGATTGATTTTGTATGACCGTGGTTTCACCGGACACGAGCATCTTTTCAGCTTCGGCTTGATCAATATGAACGGAAGAATGTACGACCCTGTGATGAGTTCGTTCCTTTCCGTAGACAACTACGTGCAGCGCCCCGACTTCTCGCAGAGCTTCAATAGGTATGCGTATTGCTTGAACAACCCATTGAGGTATACCGACCCTGATGGGGGATGGGTACAATATGTGATTGGAGGGCTGTTGGGCGCATGGAATGGATACAGTATTGGTAGAGCGGCAGGGTTGGAAGGCTGGGATTTGGTGTGGTCGACCGTTGGCGGAGCAGCGGTAGGCGCAATCAGTGGAGGAATAGGCACCTATGTATCTAGCGTTTCAACTGCGGCAGTCGGAGGGTTGTGTGGCGGAGCGATAAGCGGAGCAGGCAATGGTTTGATTCAAGGCTTAGCAACAGATAGCAAAACTCTTGGTGCTGATGTGTTAAACGGCTTATGGAAAGGTGGATTAAGCGGTATGGCTGGAGGATATGTTGGAGGCGACATTGGTATATATGGCGGTAAAGGCGCTTTCTTGGGAGGAATAACAGGCTCTTTGACATCTGAATTATTCAATGCCGCAACTATCGATGGTTATAAAGTGAATTGGCTGAACGTTGGCATGGGTGGAGTGATGTCTTATGGAATCTACCATGCCCAAGTATTTGCCGGGTATATGGCTGGAGGGTTTAGAGATAAGATGGATTATTCTGTTTTTTGTGATATGATGAGTATTTCACAGAAATCAATGAGGGAATGGAAAGAATGTAAATTCATTTCTTACAATGATGGCAAAAAGCCATATATGTCAATGGGAGAAGATCATAGTGTATCTACGGAAGGAAAGTATTACGAAAATGCGAACTTCGACTACCACACGCACCCCGAATGGCCTAGTCATCTTGCAGACTATGATTTGATGTCCACAGTTGAAGGAGCGAAAATGGAGGGCTATCCGATAAATCATTGTGACGAGGCTGCGAGAGTTGCTTTGACAAGACTTGGATGTGAACATATGTATCAAGGGTCTAGAAATGGTCATATGGTGTATATGACGAATGAAGTCATTACAGAATCAAACGTCCTCAATCATTTTATGCAATACCGAGTTCCATACAATTACTATTCGGTGTTTCATTATTATCAGCATCAAATGATTATCAACTTAAAAATTAGATAAAAGATGAACAAGAATTGGATAATTGTATTAGCCATTGCAATCGCTCTTTTTCGGGCGAATATGGCGTTGGGGCAGTTTGATGGACTTCAAATCAACCTTGAAAAGAAGAGCAAGGTAATTGGTGAAAGCCAAAGGATTAGCCTTTTTTGCTCTTTCGATGGCAAGCATTATTATGTGGGCAGCAAAGCCGCTCCAAAGATGGATTTCTCGAATCCCGATTCATGGTTTAAACGGGATGCCGACACTTTGATGGAAATAACAAAGCAAGAGTTCAATGTCGTTTCGGAAATGGTATTGGGACTATCCTCGATTAATCTGATTGGTGGATTGGATGCCAATAGTTTCAAGATTGTACATGACCCCACAATAATCGAATTGGAGCTTTCAATGAATGGACAGACTATATCTTACCGACTATTTTTACCATTGTGTCATAATACTCATTTCAAGCAGTTTGAGGAAGTTTGTGAAGCCATTATATTGCTTGCCAAAGGAGACCCTGATGCGTTTTTGGAAAGGGCAGCGAAGAAAAGGTATGAACGGTAACTGTTTTCGTGGCGGCGGTTTCCGCCGCCAGGGTTGTATATTCCCGGGCCAATGGTAGGGTTCACAGATGGTTTTAGCTCAAGTTATTGCTTTTAAAATGTATTGGTCATGGTTAAAAAGGTTCTATGGTTTTTGATTTTGCCGTGTTTTCTTTTTTCGGCGAAGGTTGTCATGTCACAAAACAAGACAGGATATAGGATCCGTCTAGAAATAAACGACACTATTCATTATGGGGAACTGATCCAGGTGAAAGCAGTCCTAGAGACAGAAAAACTGTTTCCTATAATGGTTAAGATGCATAAATACATTGCGCCCACCAAACTCTCGTATTCTTATGTCAATCATTGTGTATATCTTGAAGTCGTCCATAATGGCACAAAATACGAGGAAGGTAATCCGACATTGCTTTTTCACACAACAATTGAACCTGAAAAGACATGGTTCTCAAGATGGTTCCCATGTGATGACATTCATGGGGTGTTCTATTTTTGCAATTTACTCCCAGAAAACATTATTTTGACACATAGCAAGGAAGAGTTATTCGATGTTAAGAACATGGACTTTGGAGAGTATCAGATCCGAGCAGTTTTTGTAAATATGGATAACGATACTATCTATTCAAACCCTGTGACAATTCACTATTTGGAAAAATGATTCCTGAAACAGCGAACTAACGCCATGAAAGACTCAATAAACGACCACTACATACTAAAATAATAAACAAACAGATGAAACACTTATTGTTTATGACATTTTCAGTCCTTATTATTATGGGAAGCTGTAATAAATGGGGAAACAAAAAGATGACAATTGTCAAACAACCTTACAACGGTAGTGAACTTAGACTTGACGGGTATTATTACGACATGGAAGATGGAAAGATTTGGAGCACGTATTTCTTTTATAGAAATGGAATTCTGCATTGCGGCATAGCATCCGATACTTTGGGCAACAACCTTAACATGTATGATACTTGGTTTGCTTCAGATTTTTATTTGCAACGTCTAAGAACGGACAGAAGAAGATGGGGCTTGTTTGAAATACATGACGATAGTATTGTTTTTGAAAGATGGGGCATTCTGGAAGGAGGAGATCCCGTGCTACGTTTTTCTGGCCGCATTCTCAATGATACTACATTTATCATCACAAGATGCGAGAATCCGCATTCTGGTGATGTTTGTCAAGAACAAGACCTATATCATTTCCGCCAGTTCTCCCCCAAACCCGACAGCACCAACATGTTCATCCCATGACAGGAACCACGGCATTCATAAAACCATCAAATAACACATTACTATGAGATTGGGAGGCAATGCCTCCCTTTTTCTATTGCTTAAACTCTGGATGCAACTCCAAGAACTTCCGGTCGTATTGCCGAATGCGGTTCAGTGAACGGCGCGTCCAAACGAGCCGCAAGGCATTGCGCTCCTCCTCGGTGAGATGCCAGTCGATATCAGTGGAGGCATGAAGACGATTCGTCAACGAATACAGCAACAAGGCCGCCGAGACACTGATGTTGTAGCTCTCCGTGAAGCCGTACATCGGGATGCGCACATGCATGTCGGCATGCTCGACAGCATAATCGGAAAGGCCCAACTTCTCCGTGCCGAAGACCAAAGCGATAGGTTGGTCCAAAGGAAGCGTTTCGGGCGTGAAATCGTCGCGATGCGGACAGGTGGCCACAATCTTGTAGCCCCTCTCGTGCAAGCGTTCGTAAGCCACAGACGTGTTGAACTCCTTTTCCTCGTAATGATACAGGTTGAGCCACTTCGTGCTGCCCATCACCACCTCGGGATTCACGTCGTAATGGTTCATGTTCTCCACGATGTGGACATCCTGGATGCCGCGCAACTCACAACTGCGCAACACCGCACTGGCGTTGTGCGGCTGAAAAATATCCTCCAAAACGACGGTGATATGCCGTGTGCGAAAGTCGAGAATCTCTTCAAAACGCTGCCTTCGCTCGTCGGTGATGAACTGCGTCAGGAACTCCAACATGGCGGCATCGCGGGCGGCATCCTGCTGCAATTCAATGTCCTGAAGCTCTCTTCCGTCGTATACTATAGACTTCTTCATGCAGATTGTATTAAGGAACTGTTCAAAACTAAACTTCAATATCATTTGACGCGGGACACGGGACTTTTTACCCTGACCACTGACCCAAACCCTGACCACCCCACCTTGGGTGAAACGGGTCATGGTCATGGTCAGTGGTCATGGTCAAATAATAGTCTCGCGTCAATATGCAAGCCAAATATGCTCATTTACTTATTATAACGGAGTGCAAAAATACGAAAAAAGAAAAAATTGCAAAAAAATGGACGAGGGTATGCCGAAAAAGCGTACTTTTGCAGCCAAATTTTGAAACGCTATGGCAAAACAGAACACAAAACAAGGAGACGAAAGACTTGAAAACGTCGAAGAAGCTTTAAGTAAAACCGAACTTTGGATTGAAAATAACCAGAAGACCCTGTGGATCATCCTCATCGCACTGCTGATCGTTGCATTCGCCATCTATGGCATCAGCAGATATAGGACCAAAAGGAATGAAACTGCCAAGAACCTGAGTTTCCCGAGCGAAATCAGCTTCGAGGAGAAAGCCACACAGGCCATCGACTTCGCCTCGTATTATATGCAAAACGAGAACTATGCCACCGCTCTGAACGGTGACGGCGAAAAGGTCGGTTTCCTGGATATCGTCAAGGACTACGGTTCGACTAAGGCTGGCAATCTCGCCGCCTACTATGCCGGTATCTGCTACCTGAAGCAAGGCGACTACAACAACGCCATCGAGTACCTCAAGAAATACAACAACAACGACCAGGTGTTTGCTCCTCTGGCTTTAGGCCTCATCGCCGACTGCTATCTCGAGCTTGGCGACCAACAAAACGCCATCAGCTACTACGAGAAAGCCGCCAACAAGAGCTCCAACGACTTCACGTCGCCGATGCACCTAGTCAAGTTGGGCATGACCTACGAGATCATGGGTAACTACAACAAGGCCTTGGAAACCTACAAGACCTTGAAGGAAAAGTACCCGAACAGCAACGAGGCCTTCGAGATCAGCAAGACCATCGCCTACCTCGAAGAGAAGATGAAATAATCCAAGGGTTATTATTATAACAATGCCTGGCCTCATAAGGTCAGGCATTTTTTTGACAGTCTATGGAGAAGAACATCAAAATCGCCTATTTCGGCACGCCCGAATTCGCCGCATCACAGCTGGAGGCAATCCTCCAAGCGGGTTATGAGGTGGCCGTCGTCGTCACCATGCCCGACAAACCTGCCGGTCGCGGACGCAAGATCCAGTATTCCGACGTGAAGAAGACCGCCTTGGAGCACGGCCTGCCCCTTCTTCAACCCGAGAAGTTGAAAGACCCGACTTTTTTGGAGCAGCTGGCCGCCTATCAAGCCAACCTCTTCATCGTGGTGGCCTTTAGGATGCTGCCAGCTGTGGTATGGCAGATGCCTGAGTTGGGCACCTTCAACCTCCATGCCTCGCTCCTGCCCCAATACCGTGGCGCGGCACCCATCAACTTCGCCATCATCAACGGGGAGACCGAGACAGGATTGACCACTTTCTTTCTCAACGAGGAAATCGACAAAGGCGCTGTCATCATGCGCGAACACGTAGCCATCCGTCCCGACGAGACCGCTGGCGAGCTCCACGACGAACTGATGCTGTTGGGCAACCGAGTCGTCGTCGACACCATCAAGAAGATCGAAAGCGGCGACGTCCAGGCCTTGCCCCAAGAACAACTGTTGGAGAACCAACCCTTAAAACCCGCCCCTAAGATCTCAAAAGAGTTTTGTAACATTGATTGGAGCAGCGACTGCCAGACCGTCTACAACCACATCCGTGGACTCTCGCCCTACCCTGCCGCCCACACACAATTGCAGTCCGATAATGGCGAGATCATTGATTTGAAGATCTATGCTGCCGAAATGGAGACTTGCACACCCAATATCGTTACTGGCACTGTGGCTACCGACAACAAGAAATACCTGAAAATCGCCCTTCGTGACGGTTTCATCCACTTGACACACGTACAACAAGCCGGAAAAAAAGCCATGCCCATTTCCGATTTTTTGAGGGGAACACAGCTCAATGGTTCATGGAAAACAGCCACTAAATGAGAAAAATAGGCCATTTTTACCTTTTTTTTCAATTTTTTTGCAAAAAATAGCACATTTTTTTCAAAAAAAGCTTGCATTATTCAAAAATGCATTATTTTTGTCGGGTAAAAGTTTAACCACTAATCTTTAACTAATATGAATAAAGTAGAATTAATCAATGCTGTTGCTGAAAAAGCCGGCATGACCAAAGTCGATGCAAGAAAGGCCATCGATGCCATCATGGATGTCACTAAAGCTGAACTCAAGAAGGACGGTAAGATCGCTCTCGTTGGTTTCGGAACCATGAGCGTGACCAAGCGCCCCGCCAGACAAGGCCGTAACCCCAGAACGGGTAAGACCATCAAGATCGCTGCAAAGAAGGTTGTGAAGTTCAAACCCGCTGCAAACATCCTGAAGAAATAAGTTCTATTCAAGTAAAGGAAAAAGCCGTCATTACTGACGGCTTTTTTTGTTGTCCTTTCGGCTCACAAAGCCATCCTTTTCCACTTGCAGAACCTCGTTGTCAACCAAGAAACGGATGGCGTCAAGCACCTGCGACTCTTCAAAGTCGCTGCATTGGGAGAGGATTTCATCCATCGGCAACATTTCTTCACTCAACACACTCCGCACCCGATTCTCTATGGCATCGTAAGGAACACGATGCTGCTGCTTCAGACACACGTCACAACGGCCACAAGTCTTACGGGTTTTCTCGTTGAAATAACGCAATAGCTGCACACTACGGCATTCCTCATCGTTGTTCACAAAATCGACGACCGCTTTCACGCGTTCATCGGCATCTTTCTTGCGGTCGTAATAGTTTTCCTTTGACAAGCCGAAATGCTTGGCATCGACAAATTCAGAAAGGAAGAGAATTTGGGGTTTGTCGTTGCGTGGCGCGTATGAAAGGAAATTGTAGGCCTCCAGCTTCTTCAACTGTTCAACGACCTTTTCAACCTGCACCCCAGTTTTCTTTGCCATCACCTCTTCGTTGATCTTCACGAAATCCGACATGACACCAGGCAAGCTTCTAAGCATATACTTGACCAACTCGCTATATTGGGGATTGTTGACTTGGAAACCATAAATGTCGTCCCGCGAGGCCTTGATCATGACTTTGGAAGGCTCGTCGAAGCTATCGGAAAGCACGAGGAATCCTTCCTTCTCGAGAATCTTCAAGGTGTGAAACACCTCAATGATGGAAAAACCATAGCGATTGGCAAAATCACTGATGACGAAAGGATACGACACATTCTCCCCTGCCCCGACTGGAATACTGAAATAATTCCCCAATGCATTATAGATCAACCTGATGCGATCCAACTCAGGAAACGATTGGGTCAGGTTCTCCTGCAACTTCTTGATGTCAGCAGGCGAGACAAGCAAGAAAGCCTCGGAAGGTTTCAGGTCACGGCCTGCACGACCCGCCTCTTGAAAATAGGCCTCAATGCTATCGGGCAGGTCGATATGGATGACGAGGCGCACATCGGGTTTGTCGATGCCCATACCAAAGGCGTTGGTGGCCGCGATGACCTTCACCTTGCCTTTCATCCATAGATCCTGGCGCTCGTCGCGGGTCTTGGCATCCAATCCGGCATGATAAAAGGTGGCACTGATGCCCACCGAGTTGAGCCAATCGGCAATAACCTGCGTGCGTTTGCGGTTGCGCACATACACAATGGCGCTGCCTGATGTCATAGCCTCCAACTTGCGCCGCAACACACCGTATTTGTCGGCCTCATGATACACGTTGTAGGTCACGTTCTTGCGCTCGAAACTGCTTTGGAAGACGTTTTTCTCCTTGAAACCAAGACGGAATTGTATGTCATCCACCACCTTGGCCGTCGCCGTGGCCGTCAAAGCCAACACGGGCGTCTTGGGCATATAGGGCCGGATATCTGCAATCTTCAGATATGGTGGACGAAAGTCGTAGCCCCACTGCGAGATGCAGTGTGACTCGTCGACGGCCAGCAAGCACACCTTCATCCGCTTCAGAGCCTCTATAAAGGCATCCGTTTGCAAGCGCTCAGGCGAGACATACAGGAACTTCAGCCTTCCGTATGCTGCTTGGTTATATGCCAGTTCCAAGGCATCGGGGTGCATGCCCGAATAGATGGCTGCGGCGGGGATGCCTTTCTCTACAAGGTGAGCCACCTGGTCCTTCATCAGTGCGATGAGGGGTGTGATGACAAGACACAAACCCTCCATCGCCATAGCAGGCACCTGAAAGCAGATGCTCTTTCCGCCACCAGTGGGCAAGAGGGCAAGCGTATCCTTCCCTGCCATCACCGAGTCGACGATGTCCTCCTGGAGGGGACGGAAACTGGGGTAGCCCCAATACTGCTGTAATATAGCTCTGGTGACGGCGGACATAATTATTGCATTTTCTCAATCTCAATCTGCAATTGGAGCATCTCATCCCTGAACTTGGCTGCTGCCAGGAAGTCCATTTCTTTGACAGCTTTCTCCATGTTCTTCTTAGCCTGTACGATGGCTTTCTGAATCTGCTCCTTTGACATATATCTGGCTTGACCCTCGGCAGCCATCGTTGAATCACCTGATTGCGAATAAGACACCGGTGCAGGCTGTCCTTTCAAGGTGCCCAATGAATTGTCGATAGCCTTGACAATAGTCTTTGGCACAATGCCATGGGCTTCGTTGTAGGCCATCTGTTTGGCGCGACGGCGGGCGGTCTCGTCAATGGTTTTTCGCATGGAATCAGTAATTGTGTCGGCATACATGATGACCTTACTCTCGGCGTTACGGGCGGCACGACCTGCGGTCTGCACCAAGGAACGTTCCGAACGGAGGAAACCTTCCTTGTCGGCATCAAGGATGGCAACAAGACTTACTTCCGGCAGGTCCAAACCTTCACGCAAGAGGTTCACACCGACCAAGACATCGAAGTCACCCATTCGCAAGCCCTGCAAAATCTCCACACGCTCCATGGTGTCAACATCGGAGTGGATATAGCGCGTCTTAATCTTCAAGCCGTTGAGATAGGTGTTCAACTCCTCGGCCATGCGTTTCGTCAAAGTGGTGACAAGAACACGCTGGTTTTTCTCTACCACTTTGTGGATCTCATCGATGAGATCATCGACTTGATTCAGGCTAGGCCGAACCTCAATCACGGGGTCGAGCAGGCCCGTAGGACGAATCAGTTGCTCGACATACACGCCTTCACTCTGCTGCAACTCGAAGTCGGCAGGCGTGGCGCTGACGTAGATGGTTTGCCCTGTAAGTGCCTCAAACTCATCGAACTGCAAGGGACGGTTGTCCAAGGCTGAGGGCAAGCGGAAGCCGTATTCCACCAAGGTCTGCTTGCGTGAGCGGTCGCCGCCATGCATGCCACGGATTTGTGGGATAGTGACATGGCTTTCATCGATGATCGTGATGAAATCGTCAGGGAAATAGTCGAGCAGGCAGAAAGGCCTCGTCCCTGGGCTACGTCCGTCGAAATAACGCGAGTAGTTCTCAATGCCTGAGCAATAACCCAACTCCTTCATCATCTCAATATCGTAGTTCACACGGTCTTCCAAACGTTTGGCTTCCAAGTTCTTTCCAATCTCACGGAAATACTCGGCCTGCTTGAACATATCGTCCTGAATCTCCACTACTGCAGAGTTCAGCTTGGATTGCGAAGTGACAAAGATATTGGCGGGGAAGATAGTCAGTTCGGAGAGTTCCTCCATCTTCCTACCCGTCACGGGATTGAGCATCTCAAGACTGTCAATTTCGTCGTCCCAGAACACAATGCGGTAGGCATAATCGGCATAGGCGGGAAACACGTCCATCGTCTCCCCTTTCACCCGGAACTTGCCTTGAGTGAACTCGATTTCATTACGCACATAAAGCGCCCCCACCAAGGCTTTGGCCACATCGTCGCGACTGATTTTCATGCCACGCTCCAAATAGATGATGTTCTTGCCGAAATCATCGGGATTGCCGATGCCGTAAAGGCACGACACCGAAGACACCACGATGATATCCCTTCGTCCCGACAGCAAAGCCGAAGTCGTCGCCAATCGCATCTTGTCGATGTCCATGTTGATGGCGAGGTCCTTTTCGATATAGGTGTTGGTGGCAGGGATGAAAGCCTCTGGTTGGTAGTAGTCGTAATAGGAGACAAAATAATTCACCGCGTTCTCAGGGAAGAACTGCTTGAACTCACCGTAGAGCTGTGCCGCCAAAGTCTTGTTATGGCTCAGCACCAAAGCGGGACGATTCACCTGGGCCAATACATTGGCGATGGTGAAAGTCTTTCCCGAACCTGTCACACCGAGCAGCGTTTGGGCATGATCACCACGATTCAATCCATCCACCAACTGCTTGATGGCCTCGGGCTGGTCACCAGTAGGCTGAAAATCAGAAACTAATTTGAAATCCACAATCGATATCGTTTTGCAAAGTCTGCAAAGATACACATATTTTT